>Ga0302315_10000093_pt1 | contig 110476 bp, 106 predicted proteins | sample III_Palsa_N3_1_FD_200532 | JGI IMG/M metagenome (GOLD analysis project Ga0302315, IMG submission 200532) | Peat permafrost microbial communities from Stordalen Mire near Abisko, Sweden - III_Palsa_N3_1 | ecosystem: Environmental > Terrestrial > Soil > Palsa > Peat permafrost | place: Sweden...
GTTTTTCGAGCGTGCGAGCCATTTTCTACCCCTGTTCCTACCCATGATTGTACGCTGGATTTGATTGGACTCCTATGAACCATTTTGGACAACGTTGGGCCGTAGATGGCGTGGTTAAGCCATTTGTATGGACTTGTTTGGACACGACTTGACTCTGGGTAGACGGACTCTCTCTCCGCCAGATTGCAAAGAACCCTGATTTTTCAGGGTTTTTTTGTGACTTGAGAAAGGTGGCTAGTCAAAGCGATCGGTCTTCTGTTTCTCCTCGTCACCGCCTCACAGGACGAAGTGATTCGCTGCGACCGCGCGGCCGAACCATTGTCGGGCAGGTCGCCGAGGCGACGCACACGACCCGGTGCGCGCACCGAAGCTATCCTCGGCCCATCAACCGATAGCTGGGTAAATGCCGCGGCTCGGCCGTGTCACTGTGGGTGCCCGTTCCGCTCCGCCAACCTCTAATTTGGCGTGGCAATGATTTACGAAGGGCGGCAACCCACTTTTGCCGTCTTTGGTGGGTTGGCGCTGGCCGGTGGCGCGCTAGCTTTGGCGTAAAGAGGCGCCCGAAGGGCGCCTCTTTATTCGTAGCGAGATTCGGAAAGTCAGCCCGAGGTGCTGCCGGATGCGGGCTGAGGCATGGTGCCGCCGCTGTCATTGCCGGATCCATTTCCCGAGTGTATTTTCTTTTTTTCCGCCTGATCTTGCGCGGCCTTGGCAGCGTTGGCCCTTCTCTGCAGGGACTCGTTGTTTTGCACACCGCTCATGGGTGTAGGGCTGTTCTTTATTAGCTCCGCGGTCGGCGACAGGCCGGGCGCGCCGGCGGTGTTTTGGGCGTAGCTCGCGCCGGCTGCCAGCGCACAAGACACGGCCACGCTGGCGATGGTTAACCGATCAAGACGCATGATGATCTCCTTCGATGGCGCCTGCGGGGGAAACCGGGAAGACGATCGGGCGTCGTGACGTCGCCAACCGGTGCGGTGCACCCTCCGACGGGCCCGCTTCGTGGCTATTTGGCGACCCTGTGGATGAACAGGCCATGAGACCGGCGAGCACCTCTGGATCGCGGGTGATTCGTGTCCGCAGGGCGCGATGCCGGGCACTGGCCCACCACGATGCGCCGCGAGACGTGCCGCCATTGGTATTCTTGGGAGGGGCAGAAGCGGTCCGATCGGCATGACGTCGACGTGACCGCCGGAGGGCCGGTCGGGTAAATGCCTGGATTGACCAAAAGCCTGTCTCGGAATTTATCGAAATACGTGGGAGAGGCGATGAATACCTTACGCACCGGAGCCACGGCTCCAAGGCCACTGGAGGCACTTGGCATTGACGCCATGGAAGAACGCGCATATCGCGTTCTTCTTGCGCACCGCATGGCGAGTGCAGCGGATATAGCAAAGATACTCTCCCTTACGTTGCGTATCGCTCAGCGATTGCTCGATAGTATTGAAGCCAAGGGGTTGGCGACCCGGTCGCCAGAACGTCCGCGACGCTATATCGCCGCACCACCTGAGTTGGCCGTCGAAGCACTGGCTAGTCAACGTCAGGCAGCTATTGAGCGTGCGCGCTCGACAATATCGGAGTTGAAGGAGCAAGCCGCAAACGCCGCCGACATTCCTCAGCGCGAGCAGATTGTGGAGCTGATCACCAGCCGCGCCGCCCTCGTCCAGATTCTGGAGCACTTGCAACACACCATTCAAAGCGAAGCCATTGTCTTTCAGCGGGCACCCGTGCAGTACCAGAGCCAGGGGCATCAGCGGGAAATGCCGGCAAGCGTGCGCATTCGAACCATCTCGGATGAAGGATTTCTCGCGTTGCCGGGTGCGTTGAATTCGCTGCGGCTTGACATGGAGAGGGGCGAGGAGGCGCGTGTTTGCCCCACGCTGCCCGTCAAGATGATCGTTGCAGATCGACGTATCGCGGTCATCCCGTTGAATCCGATGGATGAGAGCGGCCCCGTGCTGCTGGTTCGCGGTTCCTCGTTGCTCGACGCACTTTATGCGCTGTTCGAGCTCACCTGGGAACGAGCGACGCCCATCACCTTCACCAGAGCCGGGAAGCTGAAGATGGAGAAGCCCGACTCGATATTGTCGGATGCGGCAGAGCAGATAATTCCCTTGTTGGCGGCGGGCCTCAACGACAAGGCGATTGCCCACGAGGCAGGCATATCCGACACCACGCTGACCCGGCGCGTGGCTGAGCTGATGAAGTGCTTCGACACCCATACCCGGTTTCAATTGGGTTGGCGTGCAGCCCTGGATGCGTTTCCCAAGGGCCTGGCCTTGAGCGAAGCGAGCGAGACGCCCTAGTCGCGCCGCCAGGCGAGGCAATCAGCCTGCCTCAGGAAGTTACTCCGCAGCTTCCCTGAATTCGGCGACTGGGCGAATGACGAACTTCCCCCATGAAGGAAATTCGTCATCATTTTCTATTGATGTGCTCCCCCGGCCGAACTGATACTCGAAGTCAGCTCAGGACAGGCTGGGGGGTCAGGGTAGGCCGCCCACGGCACTTGAAATGGATCGTCTGGCGTTGGTGGATCCATCGTCTTTTGAGTGAACGGGGAAACATGTGCAAACACGTTTTCGCCGTCCCTGGACAGGGACGGCGACGGCCGTCTGTTGCTGTGTTTTCGAGTGATACAGCGGGAAGCCCGAATGGATTTATCAAAGGGGGAAATCCAGCAAGGGCGTGCAAGACAAGAAAGGCGCAGTAAATAAAAAGGACGCGGTAGAGGCGAGGCAATACAGAAGTGCTGTTTGCAACGGCAATTGGGCAAACGCGCTATCAATTTTTGACCAACTTCCATGGGGTTTCATCATGAAGCAAAGTTATTTCATTCTCACTGCATCCATCGCTGCGGCGCTGGCTGGCGCGCCCGCCGCGCTGCTGGCGCAGCCGGTTGCTTCCAGCGGCACTGCTGAGGCGCCGCGCGTTACCCAGGCCGTAAGCAACAGCAGCCTGTTCACCATCCCGAAGACCCATCTGGGGTTCCTGGGCACAGCGAAGGGGTCGACAAACGCGCCGCTGGCCGGCACGTTCGCCATGAACCACATGCAGCTGGTGCTCAAGCCCAGCGTGGAGCGTCAGGCGGCGATGGAGCAGTTGATCGCCAACCAGCACAACCCTAAGTCGCCCCAGTTTCAGAAGTGGCTGACGCCGGAGCAGTTCGGTGAGCAGTTCGGCGTGCTCGATAGCGATATCGCCGCCGTGACGTCTTGGCTGACCGCGCAGGGCTTCACCGTCAACAACGTGTACCCGAATAAGACGCAGATCGATTTCAGCGGTACCGCGGCACAGGTTAGCCAAGCGTTCCACACGCAGGAAAACCTCTTTACCAACAAGCAGGGCACGCACCTGTCGAACACCAGCGACATCAGCATCCCGGCCGCGCTGAAATCGGTGGTGGCGGGCGTGATGGGTCTGAACGACTTCCGCGCGAGTGCGCTGCTCAAAGAGACGAAGATCGCCCAGTGGGACGCGTCGAAGAAAGGCTTTGTTGCCAAGGATGCCGCACCGACCACCTCGAAGAAGATCGGCCTGGCCGTCAACTATGGTGCTCCGGGCACCATCATGCGTGGTCTGGCGCCGAACGACATGGCCACGATGTACGGCATCAAGACGATCCGTGCCAATGGCGTGACCGGCAAGGGCATCACCATCGCGGTGGTTGAAGACAACGACATGGTGGCGAGCGACTGGACCAATTTCGTCAGCACCTTCAACCTCGGACAGTATGGTGGCACCTTCAGCGAAGTCCGGCCGGCACCGCCGAGCGGCGCGACCAACTGTTACGCGCCCTTCCAGCACGACAATGGCGAGACCATTCTTGATGCCGAGTGGGCAACCGCGATCGCTCCTGGCGCGAACATCGAGGTCGCCAGCTGCGGCGACTACGACCCCGACTTCAATCCTGCGACAAGCAACTCGTTCGGTGGCGTGTTCATCGCATCCACGAACGTGATCAATGCAGCGACACGCCCGGACGTCATCAGCGCCAGCTACGGCTACGGCGAGTTCCACACGGACAGCGCCAGCAAGACCGCAATCGATCTGATGTGGGCGCAGGCCGATGCCGAGGGTATCTCGGTATTCGTAGCCGCCGGCGATTCCGGCACCAGCGCGGATTTCAACGGCAACATCATCAACGGTTACTACGGCAACACGACGATTGACGCGAACGCGTTGGCCACGTCGCCGCATGTCACCAGCGTTGGCGGTACCGATCTCGCCGATATTCTGGACGGCACCACCAGCCAATATTTCGCAGCTGCGCCGAGTGTGGTCGGCGGGTCCGCGCTGTCCTATGTGCCGGAGATTCCGTGGAATCAGTCCTGCGGCAACGGCGTCGCCGCGACGTCCTGGGGCTTCAGCAGTGCTCTGGCGCTCTGCCAGGAATTCGTAGTCAAAGATCCCACGCTCTACTCCATCAGTTCTGAAGCAGGCGGCGGCGGCCCCTCGACGGTGGATGCGAAGCCGACATGGCAGCGCCAGGTATTCAACGCGGCGAAAGATACGTCGCGCGACATCCCCGACGTGGCCATGTTTGCCGGTTCCTTCGGCCAGTACACCTGGGTGATCACCTGTACCAACTTCGATCCTTGCGCTCCGGGGTTCACTGGCCAGGTGGCGCTTTCTGCGGGCACCTCGTTGGCCTCGCCGATGTTTGCCGGTATCCAGGCGCTGATGGATCAGGGTCTGGCTGCGCGCGGTCTGCCGGCTGATCAGGGTAATGCGGCACCGACGCTGTATGCGTTGGCGGCGCAGGAGTACGGCGGTCCGACCGGTCCCGCACCAGCCAGCCTCGCTGCCTGCAATGCCAATAACGGCATCAATGGAACCAGCAGCTGCGTATTCCACAACATCACTCGCGGCTCGAATTCCACCAATTGCCGTCAGCAGGGTGCCTATCCCGAAGGTTTTGGTGGTTATGTCACGCCCAATTGCTACTTCTACGCGAGTGGTGAGAGCCAGTACGGATTTGAGTTCCAGGTGGGTTTGACCACAACCGACGCTGCTCCCACTTCGTATGGGGTGAGCAACAAGGCCTTTGGCGCACAGCCGGGCTGGAGCTTTACTTCGGGCCTGGGTTCCGTGAACGCCACGAATCTGTTGATGGCATGGCGAGCGTTCGTCAACGCGCCACCCGCTGCTCCGTAATTACGTCGACCAGCGCGCCATCAACTTTTTTGACCAATTTATTCAATGAGGCTTCTCATGAAACAACGGTATTTCATTCTTAGTGCGTCTATCGCCGCCGCTCTGGCGGGCGCTCCCGCTGCGCTGCTGGCACAGCCAGATGCTTCCGGCAACACCGTCGAAGCGCCGCGCGTCACCCAGACCGTCAGCAACAACAACCTGTTCACCATCCCGAAGACCCATCTGGCCTTCGTGGGCACAGCCAAGGGTGCGACGAGCGCGCCGTTGGCTGGCTCGACGGCGATGAATCACCTGCAGTTGATACTCAAGCCCAGCGTAGAGCGTCAGGCGGCGATGGAAGCGTTCATCGCCAACCAGCACAATCCGAAATCAGCCCAGTTCCACAAGTGGCTGACGCCGCAGCAGTTCGGTGAGCAGTTCGGTGTGGCCGATACCGATATCACCGCCGTGACGTCCTGGCTGACCGCGCAGGGTTTTACCGTCAACAACGTCTACCCCAACAAGACGCAGATCGATTTCAGCGGTACCGCGGCGCAGGTGAACCAGGCGTTCCACACGCAGGAAAACCTCTATACCAACAATCAGGTCACGCACCTGTCGAATGCCAGCGACATCAGCATTCCAACCGCACTGAAATCGGTGGTGGCCGGTGTGATGGGCCTGAATGACTTCCACGCGGCAGCGTTGAATACGAAGTCGAAGTCGACGGTCGCGAAGTGGGATGCGTCGAAGAAGAGTTTCACAGCCAAGAATGCTCCGACCAACTCGAAGGGCATGGCCATCCCGTTCCCGCGCTTCAATAACTTGGGCACGATGCGCGGTTTGGCGCCGAACGACATGGCCACGATGTATGGCATCAAGACGATCCGTGCCAATGGCGTGACAGGTAAGGGCATCACCATTGCAGTGGTCGAAGACTACGACATGCAGCCCGGGGACTGGACCAACTTCGTCACCCAATTCAACCTCGGCCAGTATGGCGGCACCTTCAGCCAGATCAATCCGGAACCCACCACCGGCACGGCCAACTGCACCGATCCGGCGCTGAACATTTTTGGCGAGTCCGTGGAGACCGTGCTTGATGCCGAGTGGTCCACCGCAATCGCTCCCGGTGCAAATATCGTGGTCGCCACCTGCTCCGACTACGCTCCCGGTTCTTTCTATCTGCCCTCGACCCCCAATCACTTCGGTGGCGTCTTCCTCGCGGCCACGAACCTGATCAACGGCAGCAACCTCCCGAATATCATCAGCGCCAGCTATGGTGACGGTGAGTACAACACGGATGCCGCCAGCAAGACCGCGATCGATCTGATGTGGGCACAGGCGGACGCCGAAGGCATCTCGGTGTTCGTGTCTTCGGGCGACTACGGCCCGAGCTTCAATGGTGCCCTGGCCGGCGGCTATGCAGGCAACACGGCACTCGACACCAACTCACTGGCCACTTCGCCGCATGTCACTGCTGTGGGCGGTACCGATCTGGCTGACATTCTCGACGGCACCACCAGCCAGTACTTCGCTGCCACGCCGAGTGCAGTGGGCGGATCAGCGCTGTCCTACGTGCCGGAGATTCCGTGGAATGCCTCTTGCGGCAACGGCGTCGCCGCGACGGACCAGGGCTTCAGCAGCGCCCTCGCACTCTGCCAGGATGACATGAAGTGGGATCCCGCAGGCAACTACTGGACCTCCGCAGCCGGCGGCGGCGGTGCATCCGCGGTGGACGCGAAACCCGTCTGGCAACAGCAGGTATTCAACGCGGCGCCGGACAAGTCGCGCGATCTGCCCGATGTGGCCCTGTTCGCCGGCTCCTACGGCAACGACACCGCCGTGATCACCTGCACGTCCTACTACCCCTGCACGCCGAATTGGTCGGGTACGGTGGAGCTCGTTCAAGGCACTTCGTTGTCCTCGCCGATGTTTGCCGGCATCCAGGCGCTGATGGATCAGGGGCTGGCCGCACGCGGCGTGACGGCGAACCAGGGCAACGCGGCACCGACGCTGTATGCACTGGCAGCTCAGGAGTACGGCGGTCCGACCGGTACGGCGCCAGCCAGCCTGGCCACCTGCAATGCGAACAACGGCGCGACGGGGACATCCAGCTGCGTATTCCACAACGTCACGCGTGGCTCGATTTCTTCTCAGTGTGGTGAGTTTCAGCAAGAACCCTTCATCGCCAACTGCTACATCTACGGCGCAACAAACAACTACATCAACTTCCTGGGGACGGGGCTGGTGGGTCTGATCACGACCGACGCTGCTCCCACCTCGTATGGGGTGAGCAACAAGGCCTATGGGGCCCAGCCGGGCTGGAGCTTTGCTGCGGGCCTGGGTTCGGTGAATGCTACGAATCTGTTGATTGCATGGCGCGCCTACGTCCAGGCGCCACCGGCTCCTTGATAGAAGTTGAATTTTTAAAGACTAGTGTTGGTCATGTGTAATTTACCTGGCGGCTGGATGCCGCCAGGCTCTTTTTTTCTCAATACCTGGAAGTAGATATTGCTGGGCAATTGACTGTTCGGCGCAGCGACCGCTGAACGGAGACGAGCAATCAACACGACGATGCAACTCCGCGGCTCCCTAGCCGCCGCTTGCTGCGGCGGGGCTGCGTTGCATCACGGTGCTTGACCAAGTAGCGGCATCTGACGATGCCTGATGGCTGAGGTTCCATGACGATTATTTCCTTGCACCTGCCGAAGACGGCGGGGACAAGTTTCAAGGCGTCGCTGGCGGCGCACTTTGGAGAACATTTCAAGGAAGATAACAACGACCAGGCAATCAGCCAGCCAGTGCCCCAGCGGTGCAAGGCGGCGCTGTCGGTCGGTATGGTCATCGCCGAACAAGGGCTGGGCGACGTCAAATGCGTTCACGGGCATTTTTTGCCGGTGAAGTACCTGCTGCACGGTACCCAGCGTGACCTGACCTTCGTCACCTGGATGCGCGATCCGATCGCACGGCTGATCTCCCACTATTACTACTGGCAGGAAAGCTACGACGAGAAGACCGCCGCGCCGCATCACCGGCAGGTCATCGAAGAGCGCTGGACGCTGAAGCAATTCTGCCTGAGCGAGAAGTTCCGGAATATCTATACCCAGTACCTCTGGGGCTTTCCGATGGAGAACTTCGCCTACGTCGGCATCAGCGAACATTATCGGGAGGACATGCGGGAGTTCTCCGAACGTTTCCTGTCCGCACACTTGCAACCTCAACACCGCAATGCCACCAGTTACACCCATTCGCGCGCCCGCCTGGACGAAACCTTTCTGGACAAGGTGCGCGATTTCCATGCGGCCGACATGAAGTTGTATGAAAGGGCATTGCAGTGGCGACAGGCACGGCTTCGTAGCGGAGCCCATCAGCAGCAGAAAGTCCCCATCATGAAAGCAATCGATCTGGCCGCGGTTGTTTGGCGGTAGACGTTATTCTTTGAACAAGTCGAGATGCATCCCGTATGCAATTTTCTGCATTTCGTTGTAGATCTGTTCGGGTCGCGCATTCTCTGAATTGACGACCTTCAATCGATGGTCAGTCCGCGTAGCTCCGTGCCGTCATTCGTTACCCGCAACACCGAGCCGTGCTCGTACCAGTCCCCCAGCACGATGCGCTCGGCTGCATTTCCCTGCAGGTCGAGTGAATGCACGGCGGGTCGATGCGTGTGCCCGTGGATCAGCCGATTCACGCCGGCGTTGAGCATCGCCGCAGCGACCGCATCACCGTTCACATCCATGATGCTTTCTTTGGTGCTGCCGGTATGTTTGCGGCTTTCTTCGCGGGCCTTGGCGGCGAACGCGCGGCGGGCGTCCAGCGACATCGACAGGACCTGCGCTTGCCATTCTGGTGTGCGCACCTGTTTGCGTACGGCCTGGTAGGCGACGTCGTCGGTGCACAGCACGTCGCCATGCATCAGCAGGGTGGGGCGACTGTAGAGGTCGTGGACGGTGCCGTCGTCGAGCAGGGTGAAACCGGCGCGGCGTGCGAAATCCTCGCCCAGCAGGAAGTCGCGGTTGCCGACCATGAAGTACACCGGCACGCCCGCGTCGCGTACCGCTCGAGTGGCGCGTGCGATGCGCTGCGGCAGCTCGGCATCATCGTCATCGCCGATCCAGGATTCGACCAGGTCGCCGAGGATATACAACGCGTCAGCGTGGCGGACTTCGTCGCTGGCCAGAAATTTTTCGAATAGCGCGATGATCTGCGGCCGAGCGGTATCGAGGTGCAGATCGGAAATAAACAGTGTTGCCATCGCGGCGATCAACCCTGGCCGGCGGCAGCTTGCTTGCTGTGCTTGGCCGGTGGCGTGGTTGCCGGTACTTTGGCCGGGGCATGCGTGCTGGCAGCCGCAGCAGGCGCTTCTTCGCCAATCACGTGAGCACTTTCAATCAGCACCAGTGGCGTCGGCACGTCGCCGGCAAACGGGCCCTGCGCGTGGGTGGGCAATGCGGCGATCTTGTCGACCACATCCATGCCCTTGATCACCTTGGCGAAGACGGTATAGCCCCAGGTCAGGCCACTCTGGTTGCCGACAAAATCCAGCCGCCGGTTGTCGACCAGATTGAAAAAGAACTGCGAAGTGCCGGAGTTCGGGTCGGCGCCGCGTGCCACGGCTACGGTTCCGCGCACATTGGACACGCCGTTGTCGGCTTCACTGGCCACCGCCGGGCGCGTGCGCTTGGGCTGCAGGTCGCGCGTATACAGCCCGCCCTGCACCAGATAGCCGGGAATGGCCCGGTGCAGCAAAGTGCCGTCGTAAAAACCATCGCGCACGTATTGCAGGAAATTGGCCACGCTCTTGGGGGCCTTGTCTGGATACAGCTCGAGCGTGATGTCACCCTGCGAGGTATGCAGCAGTACCTGCGGCGCCGCAACGGTGGCTGCTGGCGTCGGCTTGGCGGTTTGCGCCACCAGCGTCAGCGGCAGGATCAGGAGCAGGGAGGCGAGCAGGGATTTGAACATGGGCATCAATACGGTCGTCTTGGCGTCGGGACATGATACGCGGCCGCGATGCGACGTGGCTCATCGCCACGGGCGCGGTCAGTTGCTGGAAAGGTCGAGCTTCAGGCCCAGTTCCGCCATCGGCGATTGTTCCTGTTGCAGATCGGACTCGCTGAGCGGGTGCTGCTCGAACCAGGCCAGGGGCAGGGTGAGGCGCAGGCGCTGGCTGGTGGCAACCAGCCGCATCGGTGGCAGCGACTCGGCCCGTCGGGCGCGGCGGAACAGCACGGCCAGGCGCAACAACGCGGTGATGTAACGCGCCAGCTGGCGATAACGTTGTGGCAGTGCGGAGATGACTGCCCGGTCGGGTTTGCGTCGATGCATCTGGACCACCGCGGCGAGCAGCTGCTGCTCCTGCCGGGAGAAGCCGGCAAGGTCGGCGTGGCGCAGGATATACGCGCCATGGTGGTGGTGTTGACTATGCGCGATGGCGAGGCCGATTTCGTGCACGCGCGCTGCCCACGACAGCCACTCACGCGCACTGGCGTCGAGTTTCCACGGCTTGGCGACCTGGTCGAACAGCATCAGTGCAGTCGACTCCACCCGGCGCGCCTGGGCGCGATCCACGCCGTAGCGGGTAGCCAGTGCATCGATACTGGCGGTGCGCGGATCGCTGCCGCCGGCGCGCCCGAGCAGATCCCACAGCAGACCTTCGCGCATCGAGCTTTCGCAGACGCGCAGACGCTCGATGCCGAGTGCAGCGAACGCCGCCTCGAAAATCACCACGCCACCGGCGAACACCGGCGCGCGTTCCTCCATCAGGCCGGGCAGCTTGAGCGTGTCGATCTGGCCCTGTTCGAGCAACGCATCGCGTAGCGAAGCGAGCGAGGCGGCGGTGATGCCGTCATCGGAAAACTTCATCGCGTGCACCACGGCGCCGATCGATCGGGCCGTGCCGGAAGAGCCGTACGCGTCCTGCCAGCCCGACTCGAGGTAATCCTCGGCAAACTGCTGCAGCAGCACGCCGATTTCGCTGCGCGCGCGCTGCCAGCGCTTGCGGGTGAGTTTGCCGCCGGGGAAAAACCGCACGGTCGAGGCGATGCAGCCGGCCTGCACGCTTTCTGTGTGCAGCGGTGCCAGTCCACGGCCGATGATGAATTCGGTACTGCCGCCGCCGACGTCGATGACCAGTCGCGGTTCGCGCGAAGCGGGCAGGTCATGTGCCGCGCCGAGAAAGATCAACCGACCTTCTTCGCGACCGGACACCACTTCGATGGGATGACCGAGCGCGGCCTCGGCAGCGGTCAGGAATGCCTGTGGCGAGGCCAGCCGGCGCACCGTGTTGGTGGCGACCGCACGCACGCGCACCGATGGCAGGCCGGCGATGCGCTGGCCAAAGCGGGCCAGGCAGTTCAGCGCGCGGGCGCGACGCTCGGCATCCAGCGTGCCGTCGGCGCGCAGGCCGGCGGCCATTCGCACGGTGTCGCGCAAGCGGTCAATCACCCGTGGCTCGCCGTGTTCCATGCGCGCCACCACCATGTGGAAGCTGTTCGAGCCCATGTCGACGGCCGCGATCAGTTCGCCATCGCGGATCGGGGTCGAATCGACTGGACTCACGCGAACGCTCCCCGAAGTGCGAAGCGCGGATTCTCGCACGCGTGGACAATGATGGAAAAATGCATGCTCATGGACAGAACCGCTCCAGCAGACACTGTTGTGCGTTGTAGGGCGGGTTTTTACCCGGCTCGGCGCGTACGTAGCTGCCGTCGTCGCGCAATAGCCATGCCTGGGTGTTGTCGGCCAACCCGTTCGCCAGGGTTTCCTCGAACACCCGTGCGGCCAGCTCCTTGTCGAGAATCGGAAACGCCACTTCGATCCGCCGCATCAGGTTCCGTTCCATCCAGTCGGCGCTGGCGCAATACAACTCTGGTTCGCCGTCATTGGCAAACCAGTAGACGCGGCTGTGCTCGAGAAAACGTCCGACGATCGAACGCACGCGGATGCGTTCGGAGATGCCGGGAAGGCCGGGCCGCAGGGTGCACGCGCCGCGCACGATGAGGTCGATCTCCACGCCGGCCTGCGAAGCGCGATACAACGCCTCGATGACATGCGCCTCGTTCAGGGCATTGAGCTTGGCCACGATGCGCGCCGGGCGACCGGCTTGCGCGTGGGCGGATTCGCGCTCGATCTTGGCCATCACGCTGGTGTACAGCGTGAACGGCGAATGCAGCAGCCGCTTCAGGCTGATCATCGGACCCAGCCCCGAAAGTTGCTGGAAGACCTTGTGCAAGTCCTCGCCGATTTCGGGGTCCGCGGTCATCAGGCCGATGTCGGTGTAGGTGCGGCTGTTGATCTGGTGGTAGTTGCCCGTGGACAGATGCACGTAGCGCCGCAGCAGCTCGCCTTCACGGCGCACGATCAGCATCATCTTGGCGTGGGTCTTGAAACCGACCACGCCGTAGACCACCTGCACCCCCGCCTCCTGCAATCGGGTCGCCAGGCGGATATTGGCCTCCTCGTCGAAGCGCGCGCGCAGTTCGATCACCACGGTGACGTCCTTGCCGTTGCGCGCCGCGTCCACCAGCAGGTCGACCAGCGGGGTGTCCTCACCGGCGCGGTAAAGCGTCTGCTTGATCGCCAGCACCTGCGGATCCAGAGTGGCCTGGCGCAGCAGATCGATCACGGCGGCGAAGCTCTGGTAGGGATGGTGCAGCAGTACGTCGCGCTGGCCGATCAGATCGAATTTGTTCTTGCCGCTTTCGAGCGCTACCGGCAGCTGTGGATTGAAGCGCGGAAATTTCAGCTCCGGGCGATCCAGCCAGTCATAGATCAGCCCCGCGCGGATGATGTTGACGGGGCCGTCGCAGCGATACACATCGGCTTCTTCCAGCTGGAAGTTCTGGATCAGCATCGCGGTGATCGCCTTCGGGCAATCGTTGGCGATCTCCAGTCGCACCGGGCGCGCGTAGCCGCGACCGATCAGTTCCTCGCTGAGTGCGTGGGCCAGGTTGGCCACCTCGGCTTCCTCGACGATCAGCTCGCTGTTGCGGGTGACCCGGAACTGGTACGAGCCGACCACCTTGAAGCCGGGAAACATCAGGTCGGCAAAGGCCTGCAGCAGCTCGCCGAGAAAGACGAAATGATCGCCCGGGCCGCTCACTTCGGTGGGTATCCGAATGATGCGCGGCAGCGAGCGCGGCGCTCGCACCAGCGCCATGTGCCCCTCGTGACCGAACGCATCGCGGCCCTTCAGCACCACCGCGATGTTCAAGGTTTTGTTGAGGATGCGCGGGAACGGATGTGCCGGGTCCAGCCCCAGTGGCGACAGTACCGGCAGCACTTCATGTTCGAAATAGCCCTGCAGCCAGCGCCGCTGGCGTGGGCTCCATTGCTTGCGGGTGAGGATATGGACGTTCTCGTCCTTGAGCTGCGGGCCGAGCTGATCCTGCCAGGTCGCGTATTGCTCGGTGACCAGGTCCAGCGCACGCGTGCGGATACGCGCCAGCAACTCGCCGGAAGGCAAGCCGTCGGGCCCCGGCGCAGCCGAGCCATAGGCATGGTGATGCTTGAGCATCGCCACCCGTACTTCGAAGAATTCGTCGAGATTGTTCGCCACGATGCTCAGGTAACGCAGCCGTTCCAGCAGCGGTACGCGGGAATCGCGCGCCATCGCCAGCACGCGGAAGTTGAATTCCAGTGCAGCCAGCTCGCGGCTGAGGTAGAGGCCGGGGGCGCTCAGATCGATGACGGAAGGTAGTGGGGCAGGGGATGGGCGATGCATGCTTCATTCTGGCTTATGGCGCGCGCCAAATGCCACTCTGGCAGCCGCCGGACTCAGGTCTCGTCGCAGCCGCCAGGCATCAGCAATCTCGCGTGGCCGAAATGGCAGGCAAAGGTGGAACCCACGCCGGGGGCGCTCTCGATCCGCAACTGCGCCTGATGCAGGTTCAGCACGTGCTTGACGATTGACAGCCCCAGGCCCGTGCCGCCGCTGTCGCGCGAGCGGCTGGAGGAGATCCGGTAAAAGCGTTCGGTGAGCCGGGCCAGATGCGTGGCCGGTATGCCGAAACCGGTATCGCTGACCGAATAGGCCGCGCCTTGTGGCGTACGCTGCCAGCGGATCGTGATGCTGCCGCCAGCGGGCGTGTAGCGCACCGCATTGCTGACCAGGTTCGACAGCGCGCTGTGCAGGTCCCGCGGCGAACCAAGCAGATCTGCCTCAGCGGTGGACTCGAGCGCGATCTGATGACGTCCCTGGCTGAGTGCTTCCGCTTCCTTGCGCAACGTGGCCAGCAGCGACGCCATCTGCACTCGTTCGTCGCTGACTTGATGCTGCGTTTCCAGCCGCGACAGGGTGAGCAGGTCCTCGACGATCTGGCCCATCCGCTTCGACTGCATGCGCATCTCGCCGAGCACCGGCGCCAATTCGGGCACGTCCTCCGGGTCGAGCAATTCGAGGTAGCCGTGAATCACGGTCAGTGGTGTGCGCAATTCGTGCGAGACATTGGCAACGAAGTCGCGCCGGATCTGCTCAAGCCGGTTCAGGTGACTGATGTCGCGCGCAAGCAACAGGTGTTGATGGCGACCGAAGGGAAGCATGCTGACATTGAGCTGGCTGTCCGGTTGGCCGGGAGCAGCGACGTCGTTGAGTGGCTCCTGCGTACCGTCGCGCAACCAGTCCGACAGATCAGAGACCGCCAGCCGCTGTTGCAACAGTACGCCACGATCGCGTGGCCGGCGCAGCCCCAGCAGGTTTTCAGCAGCGTGATTGAACCAGCGCACCTGCTGGTTCTGGTCGAGCAACACCACCGCATCCGGCAACTGGCTGGCGGCGTTGCGCAGATCACGCAGACTGGAGGCTATGCGGCGGGAACGTGTCATGAAGCGGTCATGCTGAAGTGGGCTGACGAGAGCAGGTATGGCCATCATGGGCTTGGCTTGATGACGGATTCGAGTCAGCAACAAGACGACTTCCGCCAGCGCGACAAGCGCGACGCCAGTGGCGACGTGCCCATCAGCGAACCAGCCCAGCAACGCGCCCGCAAGCAACGCCACGGTCAGGACCGTGGGCAATTTCCAGGAAGGCGTTGCTGGTTGTGCCATTCAGGCGGGCGCTTGCGGGATAGAGGCGATGGGATCCAGCATCGACAAAAGCCGGCCCCACCGCAAGCCCGCGGTGCGGTCCAGACGATTAACTCATGCGCTTATCGAAAAACGATAGCCGGTGCCGCGCACGGTCTGCACCATGTCGTCGAGCTTCCACGGCTCCAATGTCTTGCGCAGGCGACGGATATGCACGTCGACCGTGCGCTCCTCGACATAGACGCTGCCGCCCCATACATGGTCGAGCAGTTGCGTTCGCGAATAAACGCGCTCGGGATGAGTAATGAAGAAATACAGCAGGCGATATTCGGTCGGCCCGATCGGCACGGCTTCCTCGCCGGCAAACACCCGATGCGCAGGGCCATCGATGCGCAGGCCACCGAGTTCGACCATGCCGGAGCCGTCGTCGCCCTGGCTGCGTCGCAGTACCGCCTTGATCCGCGCGATCAGCTCGCGGGTCGAGAAAGGCTTGACCACGTAGTCGTCGACGCCGGCCTCCAGGCCGTTGACGCGATCCATTTCCTCACCGCGTGCGGTGAGCATGATGATCGGGATTTCGCGGCTGAGCTCCTCCTTCCGAAGGCGCCGCGCCAGCTCCAGTCCGCTGGTGCCCGGGAGCATCCAGTCGAGCAGGATCAGGTCGGGGACCTGCTCGACAATCGCCAGTTGCGCGGCACGAGCATCGGCCGCTTGCATCGCATCCATGCCGGCTTTGCGCAAGGCAAAAGCGATCATTTCGCGAATCGAGGTTTCGTCTTCAACGATCAGGATGCGCTTGTGCACGTGGTCCGCCGGTGGCTTATGACGAAGATATTGCAACGCATCAATGTTACGCGTCGATGACAGTCACGCAAGGCATCATTTAATGTAACGGACCATTGCTGTCACGCGACGGAGTGGCGCTGTCGAGCAAAACTGCCCCGGGAATGGGGGTAATGCTGCCCGGATCTGCGCTTGCGCCAAAGCACAAACGGCCGTTGCACTGTTCATTCTGCTGCGGTTGTTGTTGGCCGTTCGGATTGTCATCGGTGCTGATCCGGCGCTTGTGCAGCTCCAGCACGAGCGGGGTCAATTCGGTGATGCGGGCCTGGATGCGCACCCGTGCGTAGTAGTCCAGATCGTCGCGCTTGAGCAGTCGCTTGAGTTGCTCCATCGCGTCGAATGGACGGCCGGAATAGTAGCTGGCGTCGGCGAACGCTTCGCCCGCCCGCACGGTGTCGCCGGCCTTTTCGCTGGCGCGTGCATAGGCGTTGAAGATTTCTGGCTGGTCGGCGTTGTCCAGCAATGGCCGCAGCAGGTCTGCCGCCTGGCTCGCCTGCGCCTTGCTGCCCAGGGTCAGCGCATCGGCATACGCCAGCGCTACCGCCTTGTTGCGTGGCGACTGTGTGCTGAGGTCGCTATAGACGGCCAGAGCTGCGGCACGCTGACCGGCTTGGAGGCGCGCATCGGCCATCGCCAGTTTCAAGATCAGGTTGTCCGGGTCTGACTGCAGCAGTGGCTGCAACTGCTCGATCGCCTGTGCGCCGCGGCTGCTGCGGGTGAGCGCCAACGCGTAACCGTAGTGGTTCGCGGGCGTGTTGAAGCCATGCTGATTTTGCAGGTTGGAGGCGTAATAAAGCACTTGTTTTGGCGCATCATCCGCCAACACACGCACTCGCTCACGCATCAATGCAAACGTATCCAGATGGGCGCCAGCTATCGGTGCCTGACTCAGTGCAGAAGGATCCTTGACGAACAGGATCGGAGCCGTATTTTTTTCCCACTGGGCATTGTTGAGACTGGTGCCCGACGGACGCAGCTTTTGCTGTGCGATCAAGGCGCCGGCACGAGCTTTGGCATCACTGATGCGATCCGTCGTCACCGGGTGATCCTGCAGCAAGGCGGGCACGTTTTCGCCTCCCGCACCTGCGCTCATGACATCGTCCATGCGCTGGAAGAAGCCAGCCATGGCGTTTGGATCAAACCCCGCATTGGCCAGGGTCTGGATGCCGACGCGGTCAGCTTCGATTTCATCATGGCGCGTGAAGTTGATCGATTTCTGGGCGAGCAATCCCTGGCCACCGGCCAGCACGGCCATCGGTGCATCGCCGCTGTGGCTGCCGGCACCCGCCGCGATCGCGCCCAGCAGTACCAGCGCCATCAGGGGCGTATCTTTCTTGGATTCCTCGAATGCTCGCTGCAGATGGTTTTGGGTGATGTGGCCGATCTCATGTGCCATCACGCTGGCCAATTCGCCCTCGTTCTGGGTGATCACCATCAGCCCCGAGTTCACCGCGACGTAACCGCCGGGTGCGGCGAAGGCATTGATTTCCGGGTCCCTAGCGATGAAAAACGCGAAGTGCTCCTTCGGCTTGTCGCAGCTGGCGACCAGTCGGTAGCCCAGATCATTGATGTAGTCGTCCAGCAGCGGATCATCCACCACCATGTTCAACGCCTGCATCTGGCGCAGCATCGAGGCGCCGTAATCGTTCGCTTCCTGCGGCGAAATCAGCGCGTTGGCCGAGCTGCCCAGGTCGGGCAAGCGAGTGGTGTCCTGCGCGCCTGCCGTGCACGCCAATGCCGCGGCAACCAGTGCCGTCAGCAGGCGCGGGGCGAGTCGTCGTGGTGCCATAGCCATAGGTAAGCGACAATACCACTGTGACCGTGATCTGCTGCTTCGGTTCACTGTGGGGGCGGCTTGAGCTGCGCGTCGCTTACCCCCATCTCAGGTGCGGTGTTTTCATTTGCGGAGTTTTTTGCGATGCCCAAGATTGAGGTCTTTTCTACGGCCGTGTGCCCTTATTGCGTGGCTGCCAAGAACTTGCTCAAGTCCAAGGGGCTGGAGTGGACCGAGGTGCGCATCGATCTCGATGCGACGCAGCGCGACGCCATGCTGGCGCGCAGTGGCGGGCGCCGCACGGTGCCGCAGATCTTCGTCAACGACCAATATGTGGGCGGCTTTGACGACCTGGTGGCCGCCGACCGCAGCGGCAAACTGTCGCAGTTGCTGGAGCTGGCGGCATGAGCGACCGTCTCGCCGAATTCACCGCCTTCCGCCAGCGCATGAACGAGCGGATCCTGGCCGAGGACAATCAGGTCGTGCGGCGCTTCTTTGCACTGGATACGCAGACCTACAAGGCCGGCGCGCTGGATGTGAAAACCAAGGAAATGCTGGGTCTGGTCGCGTCGCTGGTACTGCGCTGCGACGACTGCATCAGCTACCACGTGGCCCAGTGCAAGGAAGCCGGCGTCGAGCGCGATGCGTTCTTCGAGGTGTTCAGCGTCGGGCTGGTGGTGGGTGGTTCGATTGTCATTCCGCACCTGCGCCGCGCGGTGGACCTGCTCGATCAGCTTGAGTCGGGCACGGCAGGCGATGCGGCGAGCTGCGCCGATCACGTCTGAAGAGGCGCCCTCGCGGGTTGCCTGATGTCTGCGCAAACCAGCCGCCGCGCGACTCCATGCGGCTTTTTGCAACGCTGCGTGCGAGTATTTTCAGCGTCTTGCAGGACCCTTTGACTGGTCGTGGGGCGTCGCATCGGCGATAATTGACCGGTTTTCAGCCTGTGCCCGGTGTGTCTGTCTCCTTCCCGTGCGCGCTCGCTGTTCGTTGTTCCGTTCAAGGAGTTTCCCCATGAGCAAGACGATTGTCGTGATCCCGGGCGATGGCATTGGCCCGGAGATCATGACTGCCACGCTGCGCGTGCTTGACGCGCTGGACTGCGGCCTGACCTACGAGTTTGTCGACGCAGGCATGGCTGCGCTGGAGAAGCATGGCGACTTGCTGCCGCAATCCACGCTGGACGTGATCGCCCAGCACAAGGTGGCGCTGAAAGGGCCGCTGACCACGCCGATCGGCGGCGGCTTCACTTCGATCAACGTGACCTTGCGCCGGCACTTCGACCTGTACGCGAACGTGCGTCCGGCAGTCAGCTTTCCGGGCACCAAGTCGCGTTACGAGAACATCGACATCATCACCGTTCGCGAAAATACCGAAGGCGCCTATCTGGCCGAGGGGCAGGTGGTATCCGAGGATGGGGAGATCGCCACCTCGATCATCCGCAATACCCGCAAGGGCAGCACCCGCATCGTGCGCTACGCGTTCGAGCTGGCGGTGAAGAAAGGCCGCAAGAAGATCACGGCGGTGCACAAGGCGAACATCCTCAAGACCAGCTCGGGCCTGTTCCTCAACGTCGCCCGCGAAGTCGCCAAGGAATATCCGCAGATCGAGTTCAACGAGATGATCGTGGACAACACCTGCATGCAGCTGGTGATGAAGCCCGAGCAGTTCGACGTGATCGTCACCACCAACCTGTTCGGCGACATCCTGTCGGATCTGTGTGCCGGTCTGGTCGGCGGCCTGGGACTGGCGCCGGGCGACAACATCGGTACCAACGCGGCGATCTTCGAGGCAGTGCACGGATCGGCGCCGGACATCGCCGGCAAGGGCATCGCCAATCCATGTGCGCTGCTGCTGGCCGCCGCCGACATGCTCGATCATCTGGATCTACTTGCGCAGGGCAATCAGCTGCGCCAGGCGATCCGTGACACGGTGGAACAGGATCGCCAGCACGTCACCCCGGATCTCGGTGGCAGTGGCAGCACAGACAGCTTTGCCGACGCGATCGTCAAACGCATCAAGCGCTGATCCTCGATCATCGACAACAAAAAGCCGCGGCGACGAGCCGCGGCTTTTTGTTGTCACTCCCTCGGAATACGACCGTCGCCCGTTTGCTCCTCCCCCTGCAAGTAGGGGGAGGTTGGGAGGGGGTGTCCGAGCTTGCGATGAAGATCAAGAGCAACCCCACCCCAACCCTCCCCTGCGAGCAGGGGAGGGGGCACATCACTAGCGCTCGGCAATGTAGGTTGGGGTGAGCGCAGCGATGCCCAACACCCGTAGCCATAACGTTGGGGTGCGCTCCCACGGAACACCACCCTCACCGTTTTGCTCCTCTCCCTGCAAGCAGGGGGAGGTTGGGAGGGGGTTGTCCGAGCTTGCGATGAAGATCAAGAGCAACCCCACCCAACCCTCCCCTGCGAGCAGGGGAGGGAGCACATCACTAGCACGCGGCAATGTAGGTTGGGGTGAGCGCAGCGATGCCCAACACCCTGGGCCATAACGTTGGGATTCGCTGGCGCTCTTTCCCAACCTGGCCGTCAGCGGGTCTTCTGGGGTGCGACCAGGTTCAGCGGAAGATCGGCCAGGGCGCCAGGAAGATCAGCCACATCAGCAGCAGGATGCCGAGGTATTTCAGCGTGCGGGCAAGTTTCTTGTGCCTGCTCTTGAAGGTAGGGCCGCTCCGGCGCTTGCGCTGGCTCAGCGCGAACAAGCGATTGATGAAGCCGGTCTCTTCCGTTTCGGTATCACTGTTCGGTGAAGCGGTGATCTTGCCCATGAACGCGCCGACCCGGTGGTTGATCGCGCTCATCCAGCGCGTGCGCAACGGTCGTTCCACGTCGGCGAACAGGATTACGCGGGTTTGCCCGCTGTTGTTTTCTGCCCAATGTACGTACGTTTCATCGAACACCACGTCCTTGCCGTCGCCCCAGGCGTGCTCCTCGCCATCCACGAAAATCCGGCAGTCCCGTGAGTTGGGTGTGATCAGGCCCAGGTGGTAACGCAGTGATCCGGCAAACGGATCGCGATGCGGATTCAGCTTGCTGCCCGGCGGGAGCAGCGCAAACATCGCGGCCTTCACGCTGGGAATCGATTTCAGCAAGGCGACCGTGTTGGGACACAACGTTTCGGCCGAGGCCAAGGGCTCGCCGTACCATTTCAGGTAGAAGCGTTTCCAACCTTGCTTGAAGAAGCTGTTGAAACTGGCGTCGTTGTTTTTTTCCGCGGCGCGGATATAGCCCTCGTCGAACAAATGCGTCGCCTCGTCGCGAATGCTCTGCCAGTTCGCCTGCAGCAGGTCGAGCTGGGGGAAGCCGCGACGATCGAGGATCGGTCGCGCCGGCACCGCCGAGAACGCGTACATCAGCAGGTTGTACGGTGCGAACAGCGCCGAGTGATCAGCCAGTTGACGGTCGAAGCGCAGCCGGACACGTCCGCGCAGATGCACCAGCAGCACGCACAGTACAAAAAAGGCGAACAGGGCGAGCAAGACGAGGCGTGGGGTCAAGATCATCTCGGTGGGTAGCGCCATCGGGAAACGGCCAGACTGCGATTCTACTCGCTCGGGCCGAATGCTCCCCACCTCACCTGAAGGGGTATTCAGCGTCAGTGTCGCAGTACATGCACACTGCCACCGCCGGGGCGATAGCCACGCAGCAGCGCGCGATGCACATAGGCGACTGCGCGGCGCACGGCCGAACGCGGGGGTCGCCCCTTGGCCAGCTCCGCGGCGATCGCCGAAGCGAGCGTGCAGCCGGTGCCATGACCTTCCAGCTTCAGGCGTGGATGACGCAGCTCCATGACGCCGCGCCCGTCGTAAAGGCGATCCACCACGACTCGGCCATCACCATGGCCACCCTTGAGCAGGACGGCGCCGGCGCCCAGTTCCAGCAGCGCTTTGCCTGCCGCGTCGAATTGCGCGGCGGTCCTGATCGGATGGCCCAGCAAGGCCTCGGCTTCCGGCAGGTTCGGGGTAAGGATGTCGGCCAGCGGAATCAGCTTGTCGATCAGCGCCCCGACCGCGTCCTCATCAAGCAGACGGGAACCGCTGGTGGCAATCATCACCGGATCGACCACCAGCCATGCGGGTTTGCGCGCCGCCATTTCGCGAGCTACCAGGCGGGTGATCGCCGCACTCCCGAGCATGCCGGTTTTCACGGCGGCGATCGGGAAGTCATCGAACACCCCAGCGAGCTGGCTGCGGATATGCGTCAGCGGCACCGCATGCACCGCGCTGACGCCGCGAGTGTTCTGCGAAGTGATCGCGGTGATCGCTGAAAGCCCGTGAACGCCCCGCGCATGGAACGTTTTCAGATCAGCCTGGATACCGGCACCACCGCCGGAGTCGGAGCCGGCGATGGTGAGGGCGATGGGTGGTGATGCAGAAGAGGGCATAGGGTGCGTTGCTGTACGAGCGGGTTCGTTCTCTGCTCGTCATTCCTGCGAAGGCAGGAACCCAGTGCCCTTGTTGTTCGAGGCTGCTGGATCCCTGCCTTCGCAGGGATGACTAGCTGAGAGTGTAGTTGTCTGCGCAGCAGTGAATTACAAAGCCTCCGACGCAAAATCCGCCAGGCGCGAGCGCTCGCCACGGCGCAGTGTGATGTGTGCCGAATGCTCCCACTGCTTGAAGCGGTCGACCGCGTAGGTGAGACCGGAAGTCGTTTCCGTGAGGTACGGCGTATCGATCTGTTCGACGTTGCCGAGGCAGACGATCTTGGTGCCGGGGCCGGCACGGGTGATCAGGGTTTTCATCTGCTTCGGGGTGAGGTTCTGCGCTTCGTCGATGATCAGGTAACGACTGAGGAACGTGCGTCCGCGCATGAAGTTGAGTGAGCGGATCTTGATGCGCGAGGCGAGCAGGTCGTTGGTCGCCTGGCGACCCCAGCTGCCGCCGTCCTCGGGATTGGCGAGCACTTCGAGGTTGTCCGTCAGCGCACCCATCCACGGCGTCATTTTTTCTTCTTCGGTACCGGGCAGGAAGCCGATGTCCTCACCCACCGAGACGGTGGCGCGGGTCATGATGATCTCGCGGTAACGCTGCTGATCCATCACCTGCGCCAGGCCAGCGGCCAGTGCCAGCAGGGTCTTTCCGGTGCCGGCATTGCCGAGCAGGGTGACGAAATCGACATCCGGGTCCATCAGCGCGTTGAGTGCGAAGTTCTGCTCGCGGTTGCGTGCGCCGATGCCCCAGACGTGATGGTTGGCGTGCGAGTGATCGTCCAGCAGCACCAGCGTGGCACTCACATCGTCCATGCGCAGCACGCGCAGCTCCACGCTGTTCTCGCCGGGCAGGAACAGGCATTCATTGGGATACCATGCTTCGTCTTCGCGACGATCCACCTTGTAGAACGTGCGCCCGCGCTCGGTCCAGGATTTCACTTCCGGGTGATGGTCCCAGAAGTCCTCCGGCAGCTCGGCTGCACCGGTGTAGAGCAGGGCGAAATCGTCGAGTGCGCGATCATTCTCGTAATCCTCCGCGACGATGCCGTCGATGCTCGCCTTGATCCGAAGGTTGATGTCCTTGGTAACAAGGATCACCGCGCGGTCGGGATGCTGGTCGCGCAGCTCGACTACCGAAGCCAGGATCTGATTGTCTGCCTTCGCGTGACCATTGCTGCTGCTGCGCTGCTGGAAATACAGCCGGCCCACCGATCCGCCGCGCCTGAGCTTGATGCCTTGGGGGTTGCTTAACTCCAGGCCGTCGCTCAGGTCATGCTGCTTGCCGCGCTCGATCAGTTCGTTGAGGAACCGGCTGACCTGGCGACCGTTGCGCGAAACTTCCGATGCGCCTTTCTTTTTTTCGTCCAGTTCCTCCAGCACGGTCATCGGGATGAAGACGTCGTGTTCCTCGAAGCGGAACAACGAGGTCGGGTCATGCAGCAGGACGTTGGTGTCGAGAGCGTAGATTCGCTTGCTTCCGGTCATGCGGAAGAGTCCTCGCTGGTGGTGGATCGATGGCGGGATCGCGGTGTGCATCTGACCGCGGGCGAGTGGTCACGGCGATCACCGTCGGCGGCTTGCCGGCGCGCCGTGGTGGTGAACACGATGGATGGGACAGGCATGAAAACGACGGCGATCACTGGGTGGGGACGGCGTCGAGCACGGCTTGGGCATGGCCGGGCACTTTGACACCGCGCCACTCCTGAGCCAGCCGCCCTTCGGGATCGATCAGGAACGTGCTTCGTACGACCCCCATGTGGCGCTTCCCATACAGCACTTTTTCGTGGATCACGTCGAACGCCTGGCACCAGCTTTCGTCGGGATCGGAGAGCAGCGGGAAGGGCAGTTCCTGCTTCAGGGCAAAGTTCGCATGCGATTTCACCGAATCACGTGACACGCCGATGACTTCTGCATGGCGCTTGCGAAATTTCGCGTAAAGGTCGCGAAAGTCCTTCGCTTCATTCGTGCAGCCGGGCGTGCTGTCCTTGGGGTAGAAATACAGCACGACCCACTGGCCCTTGTAGCTGGCGAGTTTCAGTTCGTTGCCGTCACCGGTGAGACCTTTGAGGGAAGGGACTTTCTTGCCAACCTCGGGCATGGCTACTCCTGCACAGCAAGACGCTGCTGTGCGCGTCGGCAAAAATGGCGATTCGGGGATGGGCGGACCGTGAGCGCTACGGACGGTGCGCGAAAGGTGTGCGGCATGGATCGGTACACTGGCTGCAATGCAACGTCACTCTGGAGTCCTTGGGGCAAGACTAGCGCGTGCGCGGCAGCAGATAACAGCCCTTGCCAGCAGGGTCCGATCGCGCGATGCTCAAGGACCTTGGGCAGGTCGTCAAAATTTGACCGGATCCATGATCGCGTCCAGATTCAGGCCGTCGCACAGTTCGAGAAAGTCGTCGCGCAGCGCGGCAATGTGGATCTCCGCCGGAATGCCGATCGTAAACTGCGCCTGGAACATCTCTGCGCCGGTCTGCATCGCCTGATAGCGGGTCGAATTCAGCTGCTCCACGCTGATGCCGTGCTGGCTGAAAAACTCCACGATCCGCGCCACGATGCCTGGCCGGTCGGCGGCTACCACCTCCACCAGGTACGGCAGCAGATGCGAGCTGCTTTCGCGTGGACCGGTGCGGTAGTGGACCAGCCGCAGGCTTTCGTCGCGGGCCAGCTTGGTCAGCGCGGTTTCCAGTTTGGCCAGCGCGTCCCAGGCGCCGCTGGCAAGCAGCATCAGCGAGATTTCCGTGCCGATCGTCGATATGCGCGATTCGGATAGATTGCAGCCGGCATCGGCAATGCGTTTGGCCAGTGCCAGCAGTGGCGATTTGGTCGCTGGTGTCAGCGCCTGGATCAGCAGCTGGTTGTCGTTGCCCGAACGCGCAGAAGTCGAAGAAGGTTTCAAAGGGCTCTACCCGTGGGTCATTGCCGCGCGATGCGGAAGCTTGAGACTACTCCGATCGAGCTTACTTGCCCGCCTCGCAAAGCGGCAAGTATCATGCAGGGCTTGCCTTGGGCCGGAATTCAATCTTGAACATTCGCGGAAGCATCTGCGCGCTGGTCACCCCGTTTGCGGCCGATGGCGCACTCGACCTGAGCGCATTTGGCCGGCTGCTCGATTTCCAGCTTGCCGGTGGTACGCAGGCGCTGGTGGTAGCCGGCTCTACCGGCGAAGCGCACATGCTCGAACACGACGAGTTTGATCGGTTGCTGGCGTTTGCGGTCAAGCATGTGGCCGGTCGGGTACCGGTGATTGCCGGCACCGGCGAGGCGGGCACCGCCAAGACCGTCGCCCTGACCCGTCGTGCCGAGGCACTGGGTGCCGACGTAGCCCTGGTGGTGGCGCCGTATTATGTGCGTCCCACCCAGGAGGGTTTGCGTCGGCACTACCTTGAAGTGGCCGAGCACGGTGGCTTGCCGGTGCTGATGTACAACGTGCCGAGCCGCACCGGTTGCGATCTGTCGCCCAGTACCGTGGCCCAGTTGCGTGAGCATCCGGCGATCATCGGCATCAAGGAGGCGCGCAGCGATCGCGAGCGGATTTTGGCGACTGCGGAACTTGTGCGCGCAGATTTCGTCTATCTGTCCGGCGACGATGGCACTGCCGGGCAGGCGATGCTGGCTGGCGCGGCGGGCACCATCTCGGTGGTGGCGAATCTGGTGCCGGGAGCGTTCCGCGCGTTGTGCGATGCGGCTACCAGCGGTGATCAGGCGGAGACAGCGCGGTGCCATGCCGCGCTCGAGCCGTTGGTGCGGGCGCTTGACTGCGCACCGAACCCGATCGCGGTGAAGGCGGGTTTGCCCGCTTTGGGACTGGGTTTGGCGGCGCCGAGGTTGCCGCTGGTTGAATTGAACGACGGTCCGGATCGCGCCCGATTACACGAAGCGCTGTCCAGTCTGGCATCCTTGGCGACTGCAACCTGACCGATGACCGGTTGCCTGACCTTCCTACGGAATCTGATTACATGAAGAAAACCTCGCTCCTCCTGGCCCTGCCGGCTCTGGCCCTTAGTGGCTTGTTGCTCTCCGGTTGCGGCATGTTCCGCTCGCACAAGGCGTGGGACACCGCACAGCAGGAGTCACCGCTGGAGATTCCGCCGACGCTGGACAGGCCCGCGGTCAGTGCGGCACTGGTGATTCCGCCCCCGGGCGCCAATACGCCGACTTCGGATGGCGTGACGGCCGGTGCCCCAGGTAGCCAGATTCTTGACAGTTTCGTGCAGGCAGACAGTGTCGACGCTACGTATCAGTTGGTCGGCAAGGTGCTGTCGAGCGGTGAGCTGGGTCAGCTTGTCAGCCATGATGATGCCTCGCACACCTATACGTTTACGGTTTCCGACGCGGTCTTGCAGCAAAAGAAGAAAAGAAGCTTGATGCACCCGTTCGGCGGTTCGAGTGATTCGACGGCCGTGGCGGCTGGCGCTTCGCACCAGGTGCAGATCAGTGTCGACACCAGCGGCACGAATGCCAGCGAAGTGCAGGTGCAGGGCAATCCCGGCGTGGTGCCGCGCACGATTGACGCGCTGCAGGCGAGCCTGAAGAAGGTCGCGAAAGGCGGCTGATCGCGCCTGACGCACCCGCACCAACAAAAACGCCGCCCTTGAGGCTAATGCCAGTCAGTTAAGCTGACTGGCATTTTTCGTGGGGTATTTGTGGGGTCGACGTTTGACTTCACGAGGACACGATCGTTGTCGTCGTGGCGGCAACAGATAGACGCGAGCTTGCTGTCGGAGCCAGGCCAGTCGTTTGGGAAAGGCGCCGGGCGTTTCCAGCGGGGCATGGCGCAGCTCGGCGACCATGGCGCGAGCGAACCCTTGGAAGCTTATCCGGGTGGGCGGTACGCCCAGTTCATTCGCGGTTTGATGTATCTCCCAGCGCAGCAGGTTGTAGGCGATCAGCAGGCCCCAGATTTCCTGTCGCACCAGCTCGGGTCGCTTGCTGTGCAAGACGCTGTCGTTGGCTTGCATGGTCTGCTTGATATCCCGGAAGCCCAGCTCGATCTCCCAGCGTTCGCGATAACACGCCGCCACCTGATCGGCGGGGTAGCGAACGGGATCGGCCAACGAGGTCAGGTAGCGCCGGCCGGCCGGACAGACGATCAGCCGGGCCTCCCAGAACGCCGGCCAGCTCCGGATGCTGGCGCCGCGCCTGTGGCGAGACTGGCAAGCGCACCCACGCATCACCGCCACCGAGCGAGCGGATCACTTCATAACGTAACGGCGATTTGGCTCGCATCAGCCAGTGACGTTGTTTTCCCGTGTGCTGCCACGCCAGCAGGAAGGCCGCCGAATAGTAGGCACGATCGAAGATCGTCAGCGAATCATCGGGTGCCGCGGCTGCCAGCTCATGCGCATAGCTGAGCTCGCCGGTCGTGTAGGCACCGAAGGCGGCGGCCCGGATCAGATGGGTGTGGACATCCATCAGGCACACGGCGCGCGCCTGCGGCCAACTGCCTTCGCCGTGCTGCGATCGCCCACCACCGAAGACCTCGCGATGCTCGGCGGTGTCCTGCGTCGACCACACCACGCCATCGACGGCCAACAGGCGAAGTCCCTGGAAGAGCCCGCTCGCCGGAAGGGGCGTGTGGCACCACGCACGGCTGAGCTGATCGAACAGATGCGCCAGCGGCGCTTCGCCCAGCCGCTGCCGTCCTTGGACAGTGGCGCTCGGTACCGGCACGACTTGCTCGGTGTCCAACGCCAGGCCCAGCTGACGCACGATGTGCCAGATCGGTTCGTTGCGAAACAACGCCAACCCGATCACCAGCCAGATCAACCGCTCGGCCGGCAGACGACGACGGCGCAGGGACGCCGTGCCGGTCGCTTGCAGGGCTTGTTCGATCCAGTCGGCCGGAATCAGCTGGCTGAAACGATCGAACGCGTCGGCAGACAGGTCGCCTACCGCATCAAGGTGGGTCTGCAGGGTAGTGATCAAAGCAAGAGGCTCATGGAAAACCATGAGCCTCTTGGGTCATTCCGGCGGCGTCAATACCTTAACTGACTGGCATTAGGCATGAAGCCGGGCTTTTTGTGGTTGTCACTGGACCGTGAGATCAGTGGTAACCGTCATCACGAACGTAGGTCGACGGCGGCGGTCCGTTGTAGACAACCGGCGGTCCGCTTTGGTACACCACAGGCGGCCCGCTTTGATAGACGACCGTACCCGGTGCGCCGTAGTACACGGGCGGGCCGTAATACACCGGCGGGGGCGCCAAGGCACTGGCCACTACACCGACCACCGCACCGGTCAGGATGGCGCCAGCGATCCAGCGGCCGCCACTCCAGTAACCACCGCGATAGCCATAACCGCCGCGATACCCATAACCACCATGGTAGCCATAGCCGCCATGACCGCTCCAGCCGCTCGCCGACGCCGTCAGTGGCACCGCCACCGTCGCCGCTACCGCAAGGCCCAGAGCCAACAATTTGCCTGCACCACTGAAACGTTTGGTCATGACGCTTTCTCCGTTGATACGGGACCTATGCTCGGCTTCTCGGGCTTAATGTGGACTGAAGCGTTTACTTTTTGATTCGGGCGCTATCCCAGGGGTTTATCCCGGCGTCAGCCTGGCGCCGCCGCAGCAACCAGCAGCCATGGATATCGGCGCGCCGGGAAAAATCGAACGGGATGCTGGGGACGGTCCAGTCCTCGATCTCGAAGCGCTTTTCAAGCTCCTCGCGGTCGAGCTTGAAGCGTCGGAAATTGTTGGAAAACACGATCACGCCATCGCGCGTCAAACGGTCATCGCAGGCATGCAGCAGCTTCACGTGATCGCGCTGCACGTCGAAGTCGTCGGCGCGCTTGGAGTTGGAAAAAGTAGGTGGATCGACAAAGATCAACCCATAGCGCTCGCGGTCGTTTTGCAGGAATTCGAGCGCGTCGAACTGCATCAGCCGGTGACTGGCGCCACTGAATCCGTTGAGCGCGAGATTGCGCGAAGCCCACTCCAGATAGGTCGCCGAAAGATCCACACTGGTGGTTTCCAGCGCGCCGCCGGCCGCCGCGTAGACGCTGGCTGTGGCGGTATAGGCAAACAGGTTCAGGAAGCATCGCCCTTGCGCCAGCTCGCGCACTTTCGCGCGCACCAGCCGGTGATCGAGGAACAGGCCGGTGTCGAGGTAATCGGTGAGGTTGACCTGGAAATCCAGGCCGCCTTCCTGCACTTCGATAAACTCGTTGCGCTGATCCAGCTGGCCATACTTGGAACCGCCTTTGCCGCGCTCGCGGGTTTTCAGCGCAATCCGTTCGCGTGGCACGCCGAGCACTTCGCCGGCGACGCGGGCAATCTCGCGCAAGCGCAGGCGGGCGATGTCCGCAGGTACGTCCGCCGGCGCCCGATATTCCTGGATATGCAAATGATCGTCGCCGCGCGTGTCGCCGTAGACATCGATCGCGGCGGCGTATTCAGGCAGATCCTGATCGTACGCGCGCCAGCAATGGATCCCTTCGCGGGTCAGTCGCTTGCGCAGATGCTTGAGGTTTTTCTCCAGCCGGTTCTTAAGCATCTGCGCGCCCGCCGACAACGGCTTTGGCTCGCGCGGCGCTTCCTCGCGCTTGCCCAGGTCGAACGTCAGCAGCACCGTTTCCAGTGCGCCGTTGTAAAGGGCGTATCGCTTGTCCGCGTGCAACTGCATGGCGCGACCCAGGTCCACATCGCCAGCCAGCACGGCAGCGCGCCAGCCGCTGAAACGCTCGCGCAAGGCGCCGCCCAGCGTGCGATAGAGCTTCGGCATCTCGGCGCGCTCGCCGAGTCGCTCGCCGTACGGGGGATTGGTGATGACCAGGCCGTAGTCGACGCCGGGCGGTGGCGCCGCGTGCGTCATGTCCTGCTTGTCCAGCGTGAAGAAGCCGGCCACGCCCGCTTCCTGCGCATTGCGTTTGGCCGTCTGTACCATGCGGGGATCGGCGTCACTGCCGAAGAACACGCTGCGCAATCCACGCAGGCCGGCGTCGGCGCGCTGCTTCGCCTCATCCAGCAACCCGCGCCATAGCGCGATATCGTGCTGCTGCCAGCCGAGAAAACCGAAATACTCGCGACGCAGACCGGGCGCCACGTCGGCTGCCATCAAGGCGCCTTCGATCAGCAACGTGCCAGAGCCGCACATCGGATCGAGCAACGCTCCGCCGGCCGCATACACCTCCGGCCAGCGCGCGCGCAGCAGCATCGCCGCGGCAAGATTTTCCTTCAGCGGCGCCTCACCCTGCACTTCGCGCCAGCCACGTCGATGCAGCGGCGAGCCAGCCAGATCCAGCGACAACGTGGCGCGATCACGACGCAGCCGCAAATTGATGCGGATATCCGGTTCGTCCGTGTCGATGCCGGGTCGCACACCGTCGCGCTGACGGAACTGGTCGACCACGGCATCTTTCACCCGCAGCCCGATGTACTGACTGTGCGTGAGCTTGCTCATCGCGGTGCCGGCGTCCACCGAGAACGTGGCGTGTGCGGCCAGGTGCTGGCTCCAGTCGATGTCCTGCACGCCGCGATACAACGCGTCATCGTCAGCCGCGTCGAACTCCGCCAGCGGCAGCAGGATGCGGCTGGCCATGCGTGACCACAGACACGCGCGATACGCGGTTTCCAGCGTGCCGGAGAAATGTGCACCGGCGAGCGCCTCACGCACGTCACTGGCGCCGATCGCGATCAATTCATCGCGCAACAGATATTCCAGACCTTTCGGGCAGGTGGCGAAATAGTGGCTCATGCAGCCTCCGCCAGTTGGTCCAGCAACAGGCGGAATTGGGCGGCGATCACGTCCATGCTGGCGCCCAGCCGGTGATCGTCGTCCAGCACCAGCAACGGCAATCGACGCTGCGCGGCGAACGCGTGCACGCCACTCAGCGCACACACCTCGTCGCGCCACCCGTGGATCAGCAGCGTTGGCACACCGCGACGAAGATCGAACGCCCGCGCATATCCGGGAATCGCGCTCGGCGTGGCCAGCAACAGCAGACCCGCAACCGGCACGTCCAGCGAGGCCAGTCCGGACACAAACGCACCCATGCTCGATCCGACCAGGAGTGGCGGCTCGGACAGCTCCTCGATGGTGGCGCGCAAACGGGCGATCCGCGGCGCCACCGAACCGGCGTGGCCGCGCGCATCGTCATCACGATAGTCCGGCCGCTGCGTGTGCCAGCCCAATGATTCGGCCAGCTTGGCCAGCGTGCTGACCTTGGTCGCGTCCGGGCCGGAATCCGAGCCGTGCGAAAGAATGATCTGGCCGCGCATGGCGGTCTCCATGAAAACTGCAGTAGCTAAGGCGTGCATCGTAACAGGCGGCGTTTCCGCCTGGCCTTGCCCCATGCGAGACTGGATCCATGCCACCCATCATTCATGATCAACCGTTGCCCTATATTGACCAGCTGCCCGAACGACCCGCCGGCGCCGTCGAACGGGTCGTGATCCATTGCACTGAACTGCCGGACATGGCCACAGCCCGCCAGTACGGCGAAAGGGCGCTGCACGACAACGGCACCGGCAATAGCGGCCACTACTACATCGACCGCGACGGCACGATCCACCGCTACGTACCCGGGACCCGCGTGGCGAACCATGTCCGCGGCCATAACCCGAACTCGATCGGCATCGAGCTGGTGAACCTTGGCCGATATCCGCACTGGTGGGATTCGCGCCATCAGCAGATGAGCGAGCCCTACCCGGCCGCCCAGATCCAGGCGCTGCAGGCCCTGCTCGCCCAATTGCGCCACGACTTCCCGAACCTGCTGCAGATCGCCGGCCATGAGGACCTGGACACCGCGATGATGGCGGCCAGCGACGACCCGGCCATCGAGATCCACCGCAAGCTCGACCCGGGCCCGATGTTTCCCTGGGCCGAAGTGCTGGATAACAGCGGACTGACCCGCGCCAGCGGTCCGTAGCTCCTCCCCCTGCTTGCAGGGGGAGGCTCGGAGGGGGTAGCTCCAGCGGCGACGGAGATCAAGATCCCCCTCCCCAACCCTCCCCTGCCAACAGAGGAGGGAGCAGAGTCGCCGCCCGCTATAATCAGTTTTCATACCCGATCGAGCTTCCTGTCCCATGTCGTCAAACCACGTCACTGAACTGGTCGAATTGCTGCAACTCGAGCGTCTGGAAGACAACCTGTTCCGCGGCCAGAGTCGTGACATCGGCACCCGCTTCGTGTTTGGCGGCCAAGTGTTGGGACAGGCGCTGGCAGCGGCGCAGCAGACGGTGGACCCGGTGCGCGAGGCGCATTCGCTGCACGCTTATTTCCTGCGCGCCGGCGATATCGATGCGCCGATTGTCTACAGCGTGGAGCGCACCCGCGATGGCGGTACGTTTTCCTCGCGGCGGGTGGTGGCGATCCAGCATGGTCAGCCCATCCTGAACGGCTCGATCTCGTTCCAGGTCCCGGAGCAAGGCGTCGAACATCAGACCACGATGCCCGAAGTGCCGTCGCCGGAAGATCTCGAGCCATTGCACCCGCTGCCGCCGGACGAGCTGTCGCGACTGCCGGTAAAACTGCAGCGATGGCTTGGCATCGACGGCCCGTTCATGTTTCGCCAGGTCTGGCCACGTGATGAACGGCACCCTGCGAAGCGGCCACCAATCCAGCACATCTGGTTCAAGCTGGCCTCGCCGATTGACGACTCTGCGATCCTGCACCGTGCATTGCTGGCGTATGCCTCGGATTTCCATCTGATCGGCACTGCCACGCTGCCGCACGGCATCTCCTATCTCACGCACAACGTGCAGATGGCCAGCCTCGACCATGCGTTGTGGTTCCATCGGCCGTTCCGCGTCGACGAATGGTTGCTGTATTCATTTGACAGCCCGACTGCACAGGGCGGCCGCGGACTGGCGCGCGGGCAGATCTTCAGCCGCGATGGCCGGCTGATAGCCTCCACCGCCCAGGAAGGCCTGATCCGTCTGCGCCAGCCTTGATCCGGTTCAGTGCCGGCCAAGCCGGGTAAACTGCGCATATGCGCCAGATCTATACCTCACCTCGCCAGGAAAACATCGATGCCGTGGTCGCCCTGATGGCCGAACATGGCATCGAAGCGACTGTGGCCAATCGTTCCAACTACAACCGCCCGACCTGGCAGCGATTCAGCTATACGCAACGGCAGGACACCCGCGACAGCTGGGCGCAGGTATGGATTACCAGCGCCGATGACTACACGAGGGCGCGCACCCTGCTGCGCGAGCTCGGCATCGAGCCGGTGATCCGGCATGGCGACGAGCTGGCCGCCTCGCGCAACCCCTCGCCGACAACGCAACGCGAACATACGGTGGCCCGAGCGCGCCGTATCGTGCTGCTGGCGGTGCTGGTCGCGTTCGTAATGGTGGTACTGCGCTACCTGCACGTGGTCTGACAACCGCTGCAGCGGACGATGGTGCGCAGCCATCGCGCAGGCATAGAATCAGCGCATGCGCTCCGATCAAGTCCGGCTGTTCCAGACGCTGCCTCATGCGTGCGGCTATTACGCCGAACGCACCGCGCAGAATCTGGTCATCGATCCGGCCGCGCCGCAGCTCGACAGGCTGTATGGCCCGGCACTCGAACGCGGCTTTCGCCGCGCCGGCGGCCATCTGTATTTTCCGCACTGCCCGCAATGCCATGCCTGCACGCCCTGTCGTCTCGACGTGGAAAACTTCCAGCCGGATCGTGCGCAACGACGTTGCGTGAAACGCAATGCCGACTTGAGCGTCAGCGAATCGATCCCCGGCTACAACCGCGAGCGTCACCGGCTATACGAACGCTATCTGCAGAGCCGCCACGCCGGTGGCGGCATGGACGATGCGGAAGCCAGCGATTTCCGACGCTTCCTCACCGCACCGTGGAGCCCGACGTTATTTCTGGAACTGCGACTGGGTGAACGACTGCTCGCGGTGGCGGTAACCGACGTGTGCCTCAATGGCCTTTCAGCCGTCTATACGTTTTACGATCCCGCCGAAACCGAGCGCAGCCTCGGCACCTACGCCATCCTGCAGCAGGTCGAACTGGCGCGCCGCCGCGGCCTGCCCTGGCTGTATCTGGGGTTCTGGATCAACGGCCATCCGAAGATGGATTACAAGCGGCGCTTCCAGCCCTTGCAGCTACGCACAGCCGAAGGCTGGCAGCCGATGCCGTAGTGCCACGTAGGTTGGGGTGAGCGCAGCGATGCCCAACACCAAGGGCGACCATGTTGGGCGTCGCTTCGCTCACCATAACCTACGGATCAACGCCTGTTGTCGCTGGATACGGAAACAGCTTCACCAACGGTACCGACAGGCCATCATCGCCGACCACGCGACAATGCGTGCGATCGAGCTGGCGCGGTTCGTCGACGCCGCAGCTGTGCGCGATAATGCCGACTTCGTGCATCAGGTTCGTGGCGTAGTGGTAGACGCGCTCGCTCTTGTCGAGGACCACCAGGCCACGCTGCAACTTGGGGTTCTGCGTGGTGATACCGGTAGGGCAGGTATTGCGGTTGCACTGCAGCGACTGGATGCAGCCGAGCGCGAGCATGAAGCCGCGTGCCGAGTTGACGAAGTCCGCACCGATCGAAAGCGCCCACGCCACATCGTAGGCGGTGATGCATTTGCCCGAACAGATCACCTTGATGCGCTCGCGCAGACCCTTGACGATCAGCATGTCGAGCAACGCCGGCAATGCTTCATGCAGCGGCAGTCCGACGCCTTCCATCAACGTCTGCGGCGCGGCGCCGGTGCCGCCCTCGGAACCGTCGACGATGATGAAATCCGGCGCACTCTGGACGCCACGCCTGGCGATCTCGTCACATAGGTCGCCGATCCATTCCACGCCGCCGAGCACGGCCTTGAAGCCCACCGGCTTGCCGGTGAGATCGCGGATGTGATGGATCGCGTCCATCAGCTGCTGCACGTTGCCGATGTCCAGGTGACGATTCGGACTTTGCGAATCCTGGCCCATCGGGATGCCGCGAATCGCAGCGATTTCCGCGGTGACCTTGGCTGCCGGCAGCAAACCACCCATGCCCGGCTTGGCGCCCTGCCCGAGCTTGATGCTGACCATCTTCACCTGCTTGTTCGCGCAGATCGCCAGCAGTTTCTCGTCGTCGAGTTTGCCGTCGGGAGTGCGCACGCCGTACTTGGCGGTGCCGATCTCGAACACGATGTCGCAGCCACCCTCAAGGTGGTAAGGCGCCAGTCCACCTTCGCCGGTGTCCATCCAGATCCCGGCCTTCGCGGCGCCGCGCGACAGTGCACGTACGGCTGGCGCCGACAGCGCACCGAAACTCATCGCCGAGATATTGAAGAACGGCGCGTGGCTGTACGGCTCGCGCGCATAAGGGCCGATCGTCACCGGTACCGGCTCGACGTGCTCGTCACCCAGCGCCGGGAACGGCGCGTTGACGAAGAACGGGACACCCTCGCCCCGCAGATCGCGGCTGGAGCCGAATGCGTTGGTGTTGTCGACGTTCTTCGCGGCACGGTATACCCAGGTGCGCTCGGCGCGATTGAACGGCATCTCTTCGCGATCGCTGGAATACAGGTACTGGCGGAAGAACTCGCCGAGGTGCAGGAACCAGTAACGGAAGTGCCCAATCACCGGGAAGTTGCGCAACACCGAATTGGCCGTCTGATGGCGATCGACCACCCAGGTCACCAGCACCACCACCACGGCCAGTGCCAGCAACAACATCAGGAAGGCGGTGCTGACTTCCACCATCACGACCAGCCAGTGCGCAAAACCCGTCGATTCCATGCTGCTCTCCGTTGCGATATCAATCGCCCTGCGCACAGGGCGGGTGCGAAGGCGAAGCCTATCGCATCGTGTCGGTATTGATGCCTACAGCTCGATGCGCAAACGCTTCGCTGCGCGCACGGCCTTGGCCACGGCGGCCTCGATCGTGTCAGCACGGGCCAGTGTCACCGCCATGCGTCGCCTACCTTTCACGGCCGGCTTGCCGAATATCCGCAACTGCGTATCCGGCTCGGCCAGCGCATCGGCGACATGGTGGTATCGCGGCGCCGCACCGTCGCCTTCAACCAGCACGGCGCACGAGGCGGACGGCCCGGATTGCCGGATCACCGGGACAGGCAGGCCGAGGATCGCCCGCGCATGCAGCGCAAACTCGGACAGCTCCTGCGAAATCATCGTGACCAGCCCGGTGTCATGCGGGCGCGGACTGACCTCGGAGAAAATCACCGCATCGCCCTTGACGAAGAACTCGACACCGAACACGCCCCACCCGCCCAGCGCCTCGGTGACCGTGGCGGCCTGTCGCTGCGCCTCGGCCAGCGCGATCGCGCTCATCGGCTGCGGCTGCCATGACTCGCGGTAATCACCATCTTCCTGGCGATGGCCGATCGGCGCGCAGAAGCTGACGCCATCCGTGTGCCGCACCGTCAGCATGGTGATCTCGTAGTCAAACGCGACGAAGCCCTCGATGATCACCCGGCCCTTGCCCGCACGACCACCGGATTGCGCGTAGTCCCACGCATGCTGCAGTTCATCGGCACTGCGAACCACGCTCTGACCCTTGCCGGACGAGCTCATCACCGGCTTGATCACGAACGGATAGCCAATCACCGCCGCCGCTTCGCGATACTCCGTTTCATCATCGCAAAAGCGATACGGCGATGTCGGCAGTTTCAATTCCTCGGCAGCCAGCCGGCGGATTCCTTCGCGATCCATCGTCAGCCAGGTTGCGCGGGCGGTTGGAACCACCCTTTGCCCTTCCTTCTCCAGCTCGATCAGCGTGGCCGTATGGATCGCCTCGATCTCCGGCACCACCAGGTCGGGCTTTTCCAGCTCGATCACCGCGCGCAACGCCTTGCCATCCAGCATGTCGATCACATGGCTGCGATGGGCAATCTGCATCGCCGGCGCATTGGCGTAGCGATCCACCGCGATCACCTCCACCGCATAGCGCTGCAGCTCGATCGCAACTTCCTTGCCCAGCTCGCCGGCGCCGAGCAGCAAAACGCGCAGGGCATGGTCGGAATGGGGCGTGCCGAACGGCTTCATCAGGTTCTCCGGAGCAGGCAAAACGCCATTGTAAACGTGCCGATGCCGAACCGAGCCACCGATCAAAGCCAGCGCTCCCGCTCCATCCAGCTCCGCTACGTCGATGAAAAGGCATCAGGACGGCGCCTGCGACCGGCACTTGATATTGATATCTTTTTGATATCTAATTTTGGCATCTTCTGGAGGTGATACCCATGAACGAGCGCAATGGCTTCTCTGTGGCAGGCATTCCCTTCATCGCACTGTGCATCGTGCTGGCCGGCATCGGCGTCTACATCATTTTCTCCGTCGACCCGCAGCAGCCTGGGCTGCGGGTACCTGCCGGGGCCGCCCTGCTGGTCCTCGACGGCTTGCTGCTGAAGGGCTTCTTCCAGGTCGCGCCAAACGAAGGCCAGGTACTGCAGCTGTTCGGAAAATATGCCGGCAGCGTGCGCGACGCCGGCCTGCGCTGGACCAATCCGTTCTATAGCAGGCAGCGCATCTCATTGCGCGTGCGCAACTTCGAGAGCGGCAAGCTGAAGGTCAACGACAGCGACGGCAATCCGATCGAGATCGCGGCAGTGGTGGTGTGGCAGGTGGTGGATAGTGCCGAAGCCGTGTTCTGCGTGGATGACTACGAAAACTACGTACACATCCAGAGCGAGTCGGCGCTGCGGCAGATGGCGCAGAGCTATCCGTACGATGCGCACGACGACGGCAAGCCGTCGCTGCGCAGTCACGGCGATGAGATCAACACACATCTGCGCGACGAGATCCAGACCCGCCTCGGCAAGGCTGGCGTGCAGGTCGTCGAAGCACGCATCAGCCATCTCGCCTACGCGCAGGAAATTGCCCAGGCCATGCTGCAGCGGCAGCAGGCCGGCGCGATCATCGCCGCGCGCACCAAGATCGTCGAAGGCGCCGTCAGCATGGTCGAAATGGCGCTCGAGCAGCTCAGCCAACGTGGCGTGGTGCAGCTCGACGAAGAGCGCAAGGCCGCGATGGTCAGCAACCTGCTGGTGGTGCTATGCGGCGAGCGCGGCAGCCAACCGGTGCTCAATACCGGCACGCTGTATAACTGAAGGCACCATGGCCGCCGAGAAAAAAGCCTACCCGTTGCGAATCAGCGCCGTCGTGCTCGAAGCGATGCAGCGCTGGTCCGACGACGATCTGCGCAGCGTCAACGCGCAAATCGAATACGTGCTGCGCGAGGCACTGCGCAGGGCGGGTCGGCTGAAGCCCGGCAAGTCCGAGCCGGTGACAGACGACGATTGATCCGCCCTCGCCGTCGTTTCCAAGCGACGACGCCAGGTGCACCACTTCAAAGGAGAACCCGCATGATGAAACTCGCCTACGCCGCATGCTTCGCACTCAGTCTCGGCACCGGCATGGCGCATGCCGCCAGTGCCGACTGCCAGGCGGCATCTACACGTTTGCTCGATCATCTGGACAAGGGCGACTACGCCGGCGCCATGACTGACTTCAATGACCGCATGAAGGCTGCCGAGACAGCCGACAAGCTGGCCGTGCTCTGGCAGTCCATGCCGAAGCAACTCGGTGCACCCGGTGCGCGCGAACCAGCTCAGGTCAGCGCGATACCGAACTATGTCGTGGTGGTGACAGCGTTGCACTATGGACAGGGCATGATCGATGCCCAGGTAGCTTGTGATGCCGATGGCAAGGTCGCGGGCTTCTATATCCGACCACATCGCTGATGCGTATCGGCTAGCCCGTCAGTGCCTCAAGGGACGCTTGCGGCGGCCAGCTGCAGTTGCGGCAGTTTGAGTTCGCTCAACCTGCCGTCGTCCCCGATCACAAATAGACGGCCATCGCGCTGGGCGACTGCGTCGATGTCCCTGAGGCCACGCTGGACATGCAACTGGCCCAATGGACGTCCATCGACGGCGCTGTAGACGCTCAGTTGATCGGCATGGCCGTCGGCAACGAGCAGCCAGTCATGGCTGGCGTCATGCCAGTGCACCACCGTATTGAACGCAGATTGCCCGTTACTGCTGAGCTGCTGCGAACGCGTCAGGGCGATGCTGCCCAGCACGAGGACGAGGAGTCCTGCCAGCATGCCGATGGCAAATGGCCACGGCGACTTCCGGATGGTCGCGGCAGGGTTCATTCCGACATGCTGACGCCGCGGCATGACAGGCTCGTGACGTGATCGAGGCGATCAGTCGGCCTGCGACCGCAGTGAAAGGCCCAGCGCGATCCAGCCGATCATGAAAGCGAGGCCACCCAATGGAGTGATCACGCCACACCAGCGCGGCGCCCCGAGTGCCAGTGCATACAGGCTGCCACTGAAAAGCACGATGCCGATCGCAAAGCTGCCGGTCGCCACACGTCCGCTACGGCCGCGACCAAGACCCACCGCCAGCACCAGGGCCAAGGCATGCCAGAGGTGATAATTCACAGCGGTGCGCCAAAGTTCGCTGTGCAGCGCATCGAGTACGCCGCGCAAGGCATGCGCACCGAACGCCCCCAGCAACACCGCGCTGGCGCCAGCCAACCCCAGCAGCAGGCCGCTGCGGGTACTGACATTTTGTCGCATCATGAGCAGATCCCTGCACGGGTGAGCCCCGCGGCGCAGCCGGTGTCGTATGCTTGATCGGATGAACAAGACCACGGATTCTCGCATGAAGTCCCGCCGTTTTCAGGGCGCCGCCGTGCTATGGCTGCTGGCGATCAGCCTGTTGCTGGCCGGCTGCCAGCGCAGCGAACCGCTGCCATTCAAACTCACCGATATCAGCGGGCACATGCCCGCGCTCGATTTCAAACTCACCGACGATCAGGGCAAAGCCGTTTCCGGTGCCGACTACCGGGGCAAGGTGGTCCTGTTGTATTTCGGCTATACCCATTGCCCGGACGTGTGTCCACTGACCCTGGCGCAACTGCATGTGGTGATGCAGCGATTGGGCACGCTTGCCGACGGCGCGCGTATCCTGTTCGTCAGTGTCGATCCGACCCGCGATACGCCGGCCGTCCTGCACGCTTACGTCAACGCTTTCGATCCTCGCGCCGTCGGCCTGACCGGCGACCCTCGCGTGATCGAGGCGCTGGTCAAGCGCTACCGTTCGGCTTTCACCCGTGAGCCCGCCAGCAGCGACGGCAACTACGAAGTCAGCCACAGCTCGGCGATCTACATTTTCGACCGCGGCGGCAACGCGCGCGTGTTGTCCACGCCAACCGACACGCAGGACGATCTGGTGCACGACCTGCATCTGTTGCTCAGTACGGGAACCAGCTCATGAAGCCACGCAGACTATCGTCCATGTTCGCCGGTATGGCGCTGGCTGGCCTGCTGCTTTCCGGTGGTGTGCACGCAACATCCGCAGAGCATATCCGCGCCAGCCATGCTTGGATCCGCGTGCTGCCCGGCAATCTGCCCGCCGGTGCCTATGTCACCCTGGAAAACGACAGCGATCAGCCAGCCGCGCTGAGCAGCGCCAGCAGTACGGCGTACGCCGAAGTGATGCTGCACCAGAGTTCCAACGAGGGCGGCGTGAGTCGCATGGCGATGCTCCATTCGCTTGCCATACCGGCGCATGGCAAGGTGCTGCTGGAACCGGCCAGTTATCACTTGATGTTGATGAAGGCGGCCGCAACGGTGAAACCCGGCGACACGGTCAGATTGAACCTTAAGTTCGCCGACGGCAGCACGCTGGCCACCGATTTCGTGGCACGACCGGCCAATGCCGTCGATGACAGCCACTGAAAACCAACCGGGTGCCTGATTTACTTCAGCGCTGACGCCGCAGTTGCCGATGACCGCACCGCCGATCGCCGCGGCAGACTGCGCGGCAAACGACCGCTGCGCGACAGACGCAGCCACTGGTTCAGCGCAATCAGGCCGCCGATCGATTCGAGCAAGGCCGCCGGCACCCAGGTGATCACGCCACCGATCAGTTGTCCGCTCAACACGTTGAACGTGAACGCGCGGCCGCAGATTTCAAAGATCGGATAGAGGTCCGTCCTGGAGAAAGTGACGATGGCACCCGCCACGATCTGTGGGGTCATCGTGATGGCCGGTGACAGAACGCGCAGGCCGACAATCATCCGCCCCGGTGGATGCGGCCGATGGTCGAGTACCAGCGACCAGTACGCAAAACCGCTGATCAGCATCGTCCAGTTCATGAAGCGGTAGACGCGCCAGTCCAGCATCGCCATCGTCTGCATGGCAGGAATCAGCCAGATCAGGACGAACACAATGAACAGCACGGTTGCTACCGCCGGGTTCAACAGCACACCGCTGATCAGTCGCCACGGCCATGACCGCTGCAACGGTCGCAGCACGCGCAGCCGCCACGCGAGCGGCAGGCCGGCACGAAGCACGCTGGCCGGGTACGCCAGGACAATCAGCAATGGCGCCAGGTGATGCAGCAGCAGTTGCTGGGTGCGATGTACGAAGAACTCATGCTCAGCGTAGTAATCCAGATAAGTGTGCAGCGACAGATAGATGATCGCCATGCCGACCCAGAACATCAGCTTGCGGCTGAAGCTCACCGGCACGCGCCGACTACCGCGCAGGAACAGCACGCAGGTGAGCAGGAAGATCGCGAGAAATACCCACGAAAACTCCCACGGCACAATCCATTTCAACAACGTTGCCATCACTTCACTGCACCAGCGATCCCATTCACATCAAGCACGGCAGGCAGCCGCCCGGCGACTGCCTGCGACCGCCCAGCATAGTGCCGCAAGGGCAGCCGCGATTGCGGCAGATTGCCGCCCTTGGAGCCTGTTTATGATCTCCCCGTAACTCGCACCGGGCAGATCATGAACGAGCTTCTATGTGCGCTGCCGGCTGCGCCGGGCGCGGCGCCAGCCGTACAGCAGTCCTATCAGCGTCACCAGCGCCGGTACCAACACGATATTGATGAACTTCAGGCGCAGACCAAGCGCGTCGATTTCGGCATTGAGCTGGTGCTGTACATCACGCAATTCTTTGTTGATCGCCAGTTGGCGCTGGCGGAACTGTTCGATCTCATGGCGCTGTTCGGCGGTGACGGTGCTGCCCTCACTACCCTTGGCCGGCTGCAGCTCGTCCAGTCGCCGCCGCGTATCGGCCAGCTCCTGCTCCAGCTCCTGCTCCTTCTGCAGAAACTTCTGGTCGGCCACGGTACGCAGTGCTTGCACCCGGGTGAACGGACGCTGCGAGGTGGAACGGCCGCGTATCGACAACAGCGCTGAAGAGCCGCTGAGATTGTCGACCAGGTTGGTCACAAAGTCGCCGTTGTTTGCGAACACCCGCATCATGGTCTGACCCAGAATGGTCTGCGGCTCTATCCACAGCCGGTCGCTGAGCAGGTCGGTATCGGCCACCAGGATCACTTCCGCATTCGCGGCCGATGCGGCAAGGTGTCCCGGCTGACTGGCGCGCTCCGGAAACGCGCTGTCGAAGGTCCCGCGCAAGCGCGCCGCCAGCACATAGTGTTCATTGTCCGCCTTGTAGCCCTGCAGCAACATGGTGGGATCGTTGCTCTCGGCCAGCACCCGCTGGGTCGACACCAGCGTGGCCTGGGCCGTGCTCTGCAACAGGGGAATCAACCGCGTGTGCGCGTTGGGTGCCAGGTCGAAGTGGCCGATGGTGGATACATTGATGCGCTGCAGGCTGGCTGTGATGACGTCGTTGCGGTTGAGTTCCTGCGTGCCGAGATCGAGCATCGCCGGATGATTGAAATTGCTGCCAGCCATTTCGATCTGCAATGCACGCGCACGATCCAGCACGACCTTGTGCGGGTCGTAGAGCACCCCCCAGGCCGCAAACAGCCGCGGTAGATCCGAGCCGTGCTCGGGCAGCGCCGTGCCGCCCGCATCGGATCGCGCGCTGGGTGTCGTGTCGAGCTCGGCAACGGGGTCGACAAACACCGCCAGATGCCCACCGCGCAAAACGTACTGGTCGATCGCATATTGCGTGTCGGCTGGCAGCTGTCGGGGGTGGATCAGCAGCAGGACCTTGATGCTGTCGTCGATATGCTGGAGCGTCGCCGGATCCAGGGTTTTCACGTCAAACAATTGACCGAGTTGCTGCATCACGGTCCACGGTTGCTCGCCGAGCAGCGGATTGCCATTGATCGGCAACGAACTGATCACGCCGATGGACGGCTTGCTCGACTGGTTCAATTCGTACAGCAGCTTGGTGATGTCGTACTCGAGAAACGCTTCGCGGGTCGGATCGAAGAACGGAATCGCCAGCGTTTTTTCCGGCAGGCGATCCTCCAGGGAATCAGCGTCGGCGTTGCTTGGCAGAGCGCTGCCCGCCAGTCCGAAAAACACCCGCTCGTTGTTGGTTCCACCATTCGCTGCGATCAGTCCGTTGCCTTCCGCGCTCGCCTCATCGTCCGAGTACGGCACCGGATCGATCACCTGCAGACGGATGCGGCCATGCGAGCGCGCGACCATTTCCTGCAGCATTTCGCGCACCCGCTGCGCGTAGCTGCGCAACTGTGGCAGATCACGGGTGGCGTGATCGGAGAAGTACAGGGTAAGTTTCAACGGTCGCTGCAGCGTATCGACAATCTGCAGCGTGCCCGGGGTCAAGGTGTACAGCTGGTCGGTGGTGAGGTCGATCCGTGACGCGCGCAACCAGCGGCCGCTGGTCACGATCAGCGGTACGAAAATCAACGCAAGCAACACCAGCGAACCGTACAGGGCGGCGCGCCGGGTGAAATGCCATCGGTTGGCGAACAGGCGAGTCATGCGTCAGCGCGTCCGCTTCAGATCGAGCAGCAACACGCCGGCAATCAGCCAGCCAACCATGCTGAGCAGGAAATAGAGCAGGTCACGCACATCCATTACGCCACGGGCGATCGCCTCGAAATGTTGCAGCATGCTCAGGTGCGCCAGGCCGTTGATGGCCCTGCTCGGCAACGCGCCCTGCATGAAGTCCAGCACCTGCGGCTGCCCGACGAGCATCAACAGCACGCACACCAGCGCGGTCAGCACGAATGCCACCACCTGGCTGCTCGTCAGCGCCGACAGGCAGGCGCCGATCGCGATGAACGTGCCGGCCATCAACCAGCTACCCAGGTAACCGGCCAGGATCACGCCGTTGTCCGGCGAGCCCAGATAGTTGACGGTTATCCAGATCGGAAACGTCAACGCGAGCGCCAGGCCGATGAACAGCCACGCCGCCAGAAACTTGCCCAGCATCGCCTGCCACAGTGTCACCGGCAGGGTCAGCAGAAGCTCCAGCGTGCCGCCCTTCGCTTCCTCTGCCCACATGCGCATGGTGATCGCCGGCACCAGGATCAGGTACAGCCACGGGTGCATCACGAAGAACGGTTGCAGGTCGGCCTGTCCGCGTTCGTAGAAATCGCCCGCATAGAACGTGAGGATGCCGGCCAGCACCAGGAAGATCACCAGGAATACGTAGGCCACCGGTGTCACGAAATAACTGTGCAACTCGCGTCGCATCACCGCCCCGACCGGACTCATGCGGTGCCTCCGCTGATGGCGCGCGCGCCCTCGTGTTCCGGAGCGCCGCCCTCACGCGTGGTGATCTGCCGGAATACTTCGTCGAGCCGTCCACGTTCCAGCTGGATCTCCGACACCTCCAGACCCTGCCTGCGCAGCAGCGCTTCGACCGGTTCCAGAATGCGCTCGCCCTGTTTCGGAAACACGGTGATGCGGCCGTCCAGTGGATCGACTTCGATCGCCGCCACCTGCGGCAGGCGACCCAGCATTTCCTGCGACATGCCACTGCCCGGCGCGCTGAACGATACCGCGCCGTGATAACGCGAACGCTGCTCGAGCTCGGCCGGCGTGGCATCGGCCAGCAATTTGCCGCGGGCGATGATCACCACCCGGTTGCACAGCGCATGCACTTCTTCCAGCAGGTGGGTGGAGATCAGGATCGTGCGCTCACGTGCCATTACGTCGATCAGCTGGCGCACGGCATGCTTCTGGTTCGGATCAAGACCATCGGTGGGTTCGTCCAGCATCAGCACCGGTGGATCATGCAGGATCGCCTGGGCCAGTCCGACACGCCGGCGCAGTCCCTTGGACAAGGTGTCGATGCACAGATCCAGCACTTCTTCCAGCTGCAGCCGGTGCACCACTTCCTCGAAGCGCCGGTAGCCGATGTCCGCCTTCAAACCACGCACACGTACGATGAACCGCAGGAACTCGCGTACCGTCATTTCGCCATAGCTCGGTGCGCCTTCCGGCAGGTATCCGAGTGCGCGCTTTGCCTTGAGCGGCTCGCGGCTCACATCGTGACCGCAGACTCTTGCGGTCCCCGAGGTAGGGGTCAGGAACCCGGCAATCATGCGCATGGCCGTCGATTTACCGGCCCCGTTGGGGCCGAGCAGACCGAGTACCTGACCGGGCTCGACACGGATGCTCAGCGCATCCACCGCGGTCAGGTTGCCATAACATCGGGTGAGCTGGTCGGTTTCGATCATGTCCGGTGGAGGATGGGTTGCGGGGCGTACGGTCGACCGCCGACAAGATCAATCACCGACGTCGCGAATCGTCCAGCAATGTACCGCAAGACGCCCGCCAAGTTCGGGTTCATGGCGCAAACAGCGGACCTGACGTTTCCGATGGCTGACAAAGAAAAGGCCCTTCCACGGGAAGGGCCTTTCAGATCGCTGCAACCGGCTTGGCGCCGACTGCTGCTTATCGTGCTGCTGGTTGCCGGACCTTAGTTGCTGGCACTGGCGGCGGCAGCAGGTGCTGCGCTTGTGCTGGCCGGGGCCGGGGCCGTGCCCGCAGGTGCCGGGGCCGTGCCGGATGCAGCAGGCGCCCCAGTGTCGGGTGCCGGCGGCTGGATGCCAGCTTCCTGCTCGGGCGTCTTCGCCGGCGCGTCGGTGATCGGCAGATAGATTTCGTACTTGGCATAAGCGGTGATGTTGCCACCGGCATCCTTCACTTCCGGCGTGACCAGAATGTCGTACGCACGATTCACCACGTCATCGAACTTGTAGCCGTGCGTCTGCGCATAGGCCTTGAGCTCGTCGCGGCTCTGCGGGACGCCGGCGAACGTACCGTTCCACACACCCTTGAGGGCCGCACCACCAAATGCCAGGGTGGCGCGAACATTGCTGTCCACCACCAGTCGACCGAAGCGATCACGGCTGCCCGGTGTGAGGGCCGCGCTGGCGGCGGCGTCAGCAGATGCCGAGCTGGCTTCTGCCGGCGCGCCGGACGCATCCACTACGGGCGGCGTGGGTGCGGTCAGCTGCACGCTCTGGCCACCAACGGTCAGGCTGCTGGTGTCGATCGGCATCGCAACGTCGAAGGTGTAGGTCTGGTCGCCGTAGTTGGTGGTGAACAGGATGCGCGGGCCAGTCACGTTCACACCTAGCTTCTTGGCGGCTGCCTGGATCTGGACGATGGCCTTGTTGACGGCGTCATCCAGACCATCCAGACCATCCTTGCGCTGCATCGAGGTAGCCACCAGCAACACCGGGGTCGGCTGGGTCTGCTCGATGTACGGAATCAGTGGGCTGTAATCAATGTTCGGCACGGAGGCCAGCACGTTCTGAAGGTTGTTCAGGCCAAACTGGATGAACGCGTCCGGATCACCATGGATGTACAGATTGGCGAAGCGGTTGACCAGATTCCAGCCGTAGTCCACGTCATACGACCACAGGATATTGGTCAACTGCCCACGGCTGCCCTGGCGCTCCAGATCCAGCGTGAAATGCTTGTCCATGCCGCGCCAGTCGTTGTCCAGGTTCCAGACAATGCTGGCCTTCTTGGTGTTGCTGTCGATCTTGTCAAAATCCGGCGTGGCGCTGGCGATGGTCAACTCGCCACTGCCGACCTTGGGATCGCTGCTATTCCAGCTGAGCTCGGCGCCCGGACCGAAGGCCTGACCGGAAAACTTGAATTCGACGTGCGGATCGTAGGAGCGCAGCACCGAGTAATCCGGCAGCCGGCGGAAGTTGTCGAGCACGTCATAGACCTGGCGTATGTCCTTGCCGACGACCAGCGAGCGATCCACATGGCCACTGCCGGGCATGACCACTGCCGCCACGACACCGATCACGACTACGATGACCAGGGCAACAAGAAATTCAAGGACACGCATCATTTCCAGAGTTCTCCGAGCGTCTCTACGCCATACTTTAAAGTGTCGCCCCAGCCGCCAAACGGGCCTTCCCGAGGGGTTCATCCCGTGGGTCTTGGTAGGGGGTCGGCAAATGCCGAAGCTACGGATGTTACTTGCTCGCGGGCTGGAACGCTATTAGCTACCGCCTGATCCCGCGGATCGCTGAAAAGCGAGCTGCAGCAAGCGCCACGCGACGCGCGGGACCTCCGGATTTCGTCGCAACGCAGCATTCAACAACAGCGGCCGCCGATACGGGCGCCCTGCCCCGCGTAGGCGTCAGGCGGAGCTCAGACGATCCCCAGCTCGAGTGCCTTGAGCACGGCCCGGGTGCGATCACGTACGCCCAACTTGGAAAGAATGTTGGATACGTGGTTTTTCACCGTACCCTCCGCCACTTTCAGCGAATTGGCGATCTCCTTGTTGCTGTAACCGCCAGACAGCAGCCGCAGGATCTCCGTCTCGCGTTCAGTCAGCGGATCAGGCTGCTCCAGGCTGGTGAACTGGTTTTGCATGCGCGCGACGCCCGCCATCAGCCGCTGGGTAACCATCGGCGCCACCAATGAGCCACCGGCGGCCACGGTGCGTACCGCTTCCACCAACTGCTCCAGCGATACATCTTTCAGCAGGTAGCCGCGCGCACCAGCCTTGAGCCCCTGCAGCACCAGCTGGTCGTCATCGAACGTGGTGAGAATGATGGTCGGCGGCAGCTCGTTGCGAACCCCCAACGCCTGCAGCACCTCCAGCCCGCTCATGTTCGGCATGCGCAGATCCAGCAGCACCACATCGGGCTTGATCCGCGGAATGTCCTGCACCGCCTGCGCACCGTCGGCGCATTCGGCGACCACGCGAATATCCTCGGCCAGATCCAGCAGCGAGCGAACACCCTGGCGCACCAGATTCTGGTCGTCGACGAGACAAACGGAAATCATCGTGAATCCTCAGGCAACATGACTCAACAAGCGGTGAGATGGAAGACCGGCGAATTGGCGTCCCCGACACAGACGCATTCTCGCACGCCGACCCGAACCCCCAACATTACGACACACTCAGTGCCGGTGGTTCAAATCGTGTGGGGGCGTGGGCCAGTGCAGTTTGCTCGCCCAGCGGCAAGCGTACGGTCAAGGCAAACCCCTTGCTGACACTTGTATTCATGGTCAAGCTGCCACCGAACTCGGCCAACCTCTCCCGCATGCCGCGCAAGCCGTTGCCTGGCTTGAACTGATCGGCGCCGCGACCGTCGTCGCGTGCGCGCAGGTCCAGCAGATCCGCCTCGACATAGGCAAAGTGGAGCCACAGATTGCGCGCACCAGCATGCCGGGCGGTGTTGGTGATGATTTCCTGCGCACAGCGCAACAGCACCTGCGCGCGGCGCGGATCCTCCACGCTGAAGCGCGGCGGCATGATCACGTGCACCTCGAGCCCGGGCACGCCCTCTGTCAGGCTGCGCAGCGCTTGGGTCAGGTCGATCGCGTCGTCCTGGCGCAATTCGCTGACCGCCTCCCGCACATCGGCCAGCAGGTGCTTGGCCGTGCTCTGCGCGCTGAGCACGTGCACACGGGCAGCCTCGTTGGTGAGGTGGCTGGCCACCTCCAGGTTCAGGCTCAAAGCGGTGAGATGGTGGCCAATCAGATCGTGCAGGTCACGCGCGATGCGCATGCGTTCGGCGATGCGGCTCGACTCGGCCAGCAACGCACGCGTGGCACGCAGTTCGGAATTGAGCCGGCGCTGCGCCTCGCGCTCCTCGGCCTGCTGGCTAGCTACGGCGGAGGCTACGAACACCAACGCTGCGATGCCCAGGTAAAGGCTGGCCTGCAGGAAACTTAGCGTGAAGCTGTGCTCGTACTCTGGAAAGGTGGCAAAGATCGGCACCAGGATCAGCTGCTGGAACACCAGCCAGAATACCGCGAGCCAGAACGGCAGCAGCCAGGGCAGCGCCACGGAGGCCACTACCATCAGCATCGCCGACAACCCGCTATGACTGTACCAGCCCACCGCCATTGCCGCTGCGGTCATCACGGCCAAGCCGAGCAACCTCAGGGCCGGATATCGCCTTGAGCCGAGGTTACTGGTCAGCAACCAGTACATCAGGCCGAAGATCAGGTAGCAAAGCGTCCACAGCAACAGTGCAAAATTTGGTCGATGCAGCTCATTCAGTCGCTCGGTGGCCCAGTTGGTGATCAGCGGCGTACCTACCGACAGATACGTGAAGAAGCCCGCATAGCGGAGCAGTCGGATGTGATTGAAGGATGGCAGGCGCATGTCGCGCATCATTGGACGTGCAGAAGTTTCGCGCAATGCGCGAGAAGTCATGCTCGCCCGCTGGGAAATCAGCTGGCTTGCCGCTTTACGAAGCTTTTACATGCCACGGCATGAGATGTGCCGGCAGCGGCTGCATGCCATAATGAGCCATTGCGCGAGGCCATTGATCGGCCTCGTTCCCGAATCCACCATTGCGGAGCAACGAATGGCCCTTGCCATCCGCGACGTGCGCGAGCACGACCTGGATGCCGTACTGGCGCTCAACAACGCTGCCGGTCGCTCCATCCTCGCCCTAGACGCTGCCCAGTTGCGCTACTTCTACGAGCACGCCGAATATTTCCGCGTGGCCGAAATCGACGACCACCTGGCCGGATTTCTGATCGCGCTGCGTGAAGGTGGCGATTACGAAAGCCCCAACTACCGCTGGTTCGCCAAGCATTACCCGCAATTTGTCTACATTGACCGCATCGTGATCGCGAATGCGTACCGTCGCCATGGCCTCGGTCGCATCTTCTATTGCGACGTGCACAGCTACGCCGAAGTGCGCGTGCCGCTGCTCAGCTGCGAGGTCTTCCTGGAGCCACGCGACGACGTGGTGGTGCTGTTCCACGGCACCTACGGCTTCCAGGAAGTCGGCCAGCAGCGGATGGGCGAAGATGGCCCTCAGGTCAGCCTGCTCGCGAAGGACCTGCCCAGCTACGCCTATGTGCGCGAAACCTGGCTCGACCACGGTGGCCTGCCCGACGTCCCATGGCTGGCCGAACGCCAACGCCCTTTACTGCCTGATGCCAACCAGCGCCGCCTCGCCGGAGAGCGGCGCCCATGAATGTGAAGACAGATATCTCTGACGCTTGCGACCTGCGTTTCGGCCAGGTCGGCATGGCCTGTGTACGGGTGCGCCGCGTCGACGCCGCCGCGCTGTGCGATGAACTGGAACGACGTGTCCGCGCCGCGCCACAAATGTTTTCCCGCGCCGCCGTGGTACTGGACCTGAGCCACCTGCTCGACCTGCCGGACGATGGCACCGTCGACGCGCTGCTCGAGGCGGTGCGCAGCGCCGGCATGCTGCCGGTGGGCCTGGCGTACGGCACCAGCGAAACCGAGGCGCTGGCCAAGCGCATGGGGCTGCCGCTGATCGCGAAGTTCCGTGCCGCCTATGAACCGGCCCATGGCAGCCAGGTTGCCGCCGAACCCACCCCGCGTGCCGAACAACCGGCCGCAGTTCAGCGCGAGCCGATTCTCTCTGCGCCCGCGCCCGGCAGCATGCAAGGTGCCCAGCACCACGCCAGCCCGGTGCGCTCTGGCCAGCAGATCTACGCGCGCGATCGCGATCTGATTGTCACTGGCGCCATCGCGAACGGCGCCGAAGTGATCGCCGACGGCAACATTCATATCTACGGTGGCTTGCGCGGTCGCGCCATGGCCGGCGCGCAGGGTGACGAGAAGGCACGTATCTTTGTATCCGACTTCCGCGCCGAGCTGGTGGCCATTGCCGGCCACTATCGCGTGTTTGAACAGATTCCTGACAATCTTGAGGGCCAGTCCGTGCAATGCTGGCTCGAAGGCGAAAAGCTGTTGATTGCCAAGCTCTAGTCACCTGACACCAGGCCCCAACAACAAGAACATATGCGGAGATGAGCCATTGACTGCTGAGATTATCGTTGTCACTTCCGGTAAAGGCGGCGTCGGAAAGACGACGACCAGCGCCTCCCTCGCCACCGGCCTGGCCATGGCCGGTAAAAAAGTCGCCGTCATCGATTTCGACGTCGGCCTGCGCAATCTCGATCTGATCATGGGCTGCGAACGACGCGTGGTATACGACTTCGTCAATGTCGTGCACGGTGAGGCCACGCTCAAGCAGTCGCTGATCAGGGACAAGCGCCACGACAACCTTTACGTACTGGCCGCCAGCCAGACCCGCGACAAGGACGCGCTGACCCAGGAAGGTGTCGAGAAAGTGCTCGACGGCCTGTCCGAGGACGGTTTCGACTACATCGTGTGCGACTCGCCAGCCGGCATCGAAAAGGGCGCACATCTGGCGATGTACTTCGCCGACCACGCCGTGGTCGTGGTCAATCCGGAAGTGTCGTCGGTGCGCGATTCCGATCGCATCCTCGGCCTGCTTGCCAGCAAGACCCGGCGCGCCGAGCGTGGCGAAGGTCCGGTTACCCAGCATCTGCTGCTGACCCGCTACAACCCGGCCCGCGTGGCGATCGGTGAAATGCTCAGCGTGAAGGATGTCGAGGAAATTCTCGGCATCGAGGTGGTCGGCGTGATCCCCGAGTCGGAAAACGTGCTGACCGCGTCCAACAATGGCATCCCGGTGATCGTCGATGCCAATTCGCATGCTGGCCAGGCCTACAGCGACACCGTGGCCCGCATCCTCGGCGAAGAGCGCCCGCTGCGCTTCATCGATGTGCCCAAGAAGGGCTTTCTCCAGCGCGTATTTGGAGGTTGATCACGATGGGTATTCTTGATTTCCTGAAGCGCAAGCCGGAACCGACCGCCACCGTGGCCAGGGAGCGCCTGCGCATCATCGTGGCGCAGGAGCGCTCCACCCGTGGCGCACCGGACTACTTGCCGATGATGCGCAACGAATTGCTCGAAGTGATCAAGAAATACGTCCACGTCGATCTCGATGCGATCAACATCAACTTCGAGCGCGACAGCGGGCATGAGATCCTCGAGCTCTCGGTCACGCTGCCCGATGGCAAGCCCACCGCCAGAAACGACTCCAACAACGAAGCCAAGACCGGGTAAGGACGGCCGAAGGTTTTCGACGGCGATCGCTGCCAAGTCCGTCGGGCGATCCATCGTCGCCCGACGTCATCTACCCGCCGCACCGACCTGCGTCGCCCACACGCGGCAACACGCGCATGCATTCCCAAACCATCCCCCACCCTGAATCCATCGACCCGGCCGACACCGTCATGCGCGTGGGCGAGATCGGTTTCGATGCGCCGTCTGCCCTGCTCGCCCGCTTCGATTTGCAATTGCAGCACGTGGCGCATGGCGAACCCATCCCCGGCAGTTTCTGGGGCGACGAGGAAGCCGGCATCATCGGCAGCACCGTCCATGCGCGCGACGACACGCCCGTGCATTCGCTGCTGCACGAGGCCGGCCATCTGATCGTGCTGTCGCCGGAAAGACGTCTGGACGTCCACACCGACGCGACCGATTCGATCGAGGAAGAGGACGCCACCTGCTATCTGCAGATCGTGCTTGCCGATCAACTACCCGGCGTCGGACGGGAGCGGCTGATGGCGGACATGGACGCGTGGGGCTATTCGTTCCGGCTCGGCTCGACCCGCGCGTGGTTCGAGCAGGACGCCGACAATGCCCGTCGCTGGCTGATCGATCATCACTTGCTGACCGCCGACGGCGGCTGGCTGCCGCCAGGCATAGACTCGTCGCGTGGCGTATCCTGCCGCGCTGACTGACCTCGTTGCCCTGCGTGGCACGCGAACGCGACCTCCGCCAACCTTCATCAAGCAGGCTTCCCGTGCCGAGACCCATTCGCGACTCTCTCCGCATCAACGACTGGCGCCGTCGCATGGCGCGCGGCCTGATGCGCATGATCTTCGGCGCGCCGGCCCAGCTGAGCGAACAGCCGCTGCCGCGCACGGGCATTTGTCGCATCCTGATCTGTCACGTCAGCCACACGCTGGGCAATGCGCTGTTGTTGACGCCGCTGGTCCAGGAGCTGGAATCGACCTGGCCCGGCGCAGAGATCGATATCGTTACCCGCAGCCAGGTGGGCAAGGAGCTCTACGGCCACTACGCCGGCGTCAATCGGGTGTTCCAGCTGCCCTCGCACGGTGTCGGTCACCCTGTGCTGTGGCTGCGCGGCATTCGCGGGATGCGCAAGGCGCATTACGACCTGGCGATCGATCCGGATCCGCAATCGCAAACCGGTCGCCTGCTGCTGCTGATGGCTCACGCCACATACAAGCTCGGTTTCACCGGTCGCAAAAAAAGTGGCAATGTGACTCATGCCGCAGCGATACCCGAAGCGGTCCCGAGCAAGGGGCAGCGCCCGGTATTCCTGCTGCGCAGCGCACTCGGCGACAGCGTCGACTCAACCAGCTATCCGGTGCCCGATATCCGCCTGGATCCGGCCGAGTCGGCCCAGGGCTGGCACACACTGACCCGCGTACTGGCAGCGTCGCCGACAGCAGCATCGTCACATCGAAAGACCATCGGCATCTTCGCCAATGCGACCGGCCCCAAGCTGCTCGGCCAGGACTGGTGGACGCCGTTGCTGCAAGCACTGGAAGCGAACTGCCCGGACTACCAGCTGGTGGAAATCATCCCGATGTTCGGTCGCTCCATGCTGGGCTCGCGCTATCCCGCGTATTACTCCAGCGACCTGCGCAAGCTTGGCGGCGTGCTTGCTGCGCTGGACGCGTACATCAGTCTGGACTGCGGCATCATGCACCTGGCCTGCGCCGCGCAGGCGCCGACCCTGGGCATATTCACCACCACCAACGCCGCAGAGTGGGGACCGTACGGCCCGGGCAATCACGCCGTCCACGCCTACGACCTGCCACCGGAGGCGGTCGGCCGCAAACTCGCCGCCCTCATCGAAAGCGATGCCCTGCACGCCACTCCTGCCCGCTGACCACTGCGCTGGTCTACTGCATTGGAGCTGGTCGTGAGCTAACCTGCGGCCTTGGCCATTCGCGGCATGCCTGTCGGGCACACCGCGACACTCTTGGGGGGAACGGATGATCAAGATCACGCAGGTCGTACTCGGCGTTGTTGTCGCATGGACGCTGACTGGCACCGCGGTGGCGGCGCAAGCCGTGCCCTCGGCGGCGGCACAGTCCGCACCCGATCAGGCGTTCATGCGCCTCGCCGGCCAGTATTTCGATACCTACTACTTCCCCACCAATCCCACTACCGCGACTACCGACGGCCTGCACGCCTATGACGGCAAGCTGGAGGATTACTCGCGCGCCGCCGTCGATGCCAGCATCAAGGCACTTCAGCAATGGCAGACGCGCGTGGCCGCGGTCGATCCGGCACCGCTCGGCGAATATGTCCGCGGCGATCGCGAACTGGTGTTGAACAACATCCGCAGTACCTTGCTGACCCTGCAGACGATCCGCCCGTGGCAGAAGAATCCTGACACCTATTCCAGCGGCATCACCAACAGCGCGTTCTCCTTGATGGAGCGCAAGTTCGCGCCACCGGAAACACGCCTGCGCGCGCTGGTCGCACGCGAGCAGCTGATGCCCGCCGCATTGGTCGATGCACGCAAGAACCTCGACAACCCGCCGCAGGTCTATACCGAGATCGCGCTGCAGCAACTGCCTGGTCTGGTGCATTTTTTCCAGAACGATGTACCGTCGGCCTTCACCGATGTCACCGATGCGTCGCTGAAGAAACAGTTCGCCGACAGCAATGCCGCCGTCATCAAGGCACTGCAGGACTATCAGGCATGGCTGCAGAAAGACGTGCTGCCGCGCTCGCATGGCGACTTCCGCATCGGCGCCGCGGCGTTCCGCGACAAGCTGAAATACGACGAGATGGTCGACTTGCCGCTGGACCAGCTGATGGCGATCGACATGGCCAACATGCGCCAGAACCAGCAGGCGTTCGCCGACGTGGCCAAGCAGCTCGACCCCAGCAAGACACCACAGCAAGTGCTCGGTGAACTGGCGTCGGACTATCCGCCGCCGGACAAGATTCTCGACACTTTCCGCGATACGTTCAGCCATCTGGTCGCGTTCATCAACCAGAAGCAGATCATTACCATTCCGTCGGACGTACGGCCGATCGTCGAAGAAACGCCGCCGTTCATGCGCGCCATCACGTTCGCTTCAATGGACACGCCGGGACCCTACGAAACCGTCGCCCAGGAAGCGTATTTCAATGTCACGCTGCCCGAATCCGACTGGAGCAAGCAGCGCACCCGTGAGTTCATGGCGCAGTTCAGCTATCCGGTGATCTCCACCATCGCCACCCATGAGGCCTACCCCGGCCACTACATCCAGTTTCTGTGGATGCACCACCTGGACGACCCGGTGCGCAAAATGCTCGGCGCCACCACCAACGTGGAAGGCTGGGCGCACTACTGCGAACAGATGATGCTGGACGAAGGGCTGGCGCAGTTCGAGTTCCCGAACGACAAGCACCAGCAACTGCTGCTGCGCCTGGGCCAGTTGCAGGATGCGTTGCTGCGCAATGCGCGGTTCATCGTGGGCATCAAGCTGCATACCGGGCAGATGACGATGGATCAGGCGATCGATTTCTTCGTCAAGGAAGGTTATCAATCGCGCGCGGTCGGCGAGGTCGAGACCAAGCGCGGCACGTCCGATCCCACCTACCTGTATTACACGCTGGGCAAGCTGCAGATCATGAAACTGCGCGCCGACGTTGCCGCGAAGCAAGGCAAGGACTTCAACCTCATGCAGTTCCACAACGCGTTCATGCAACAAGGTTTCGCGCCGATCCGTATCGTGCGCCAGGCCATGCTGCACGACAGCTCGCCAACGCTGTAACACGGCAGTCACCTCTGGCGGCACTCATTTCGGCCCACGGAATGAGTGCCGTGGCACTGGTTCTGAAGGCAGCACCGGCCTAAAGTCTTGTCCGGGCGACAATATGGCGTCGCACGGGAGGGGGGTATGACTGCGCGAAGGATTGTGCTGTTGTTCGACGGCACCTGGAACAAACCCGAGTCGAACACCAATGTGGAGCGCCTGCGCCGGCTTATCGCCAAGCGCGATACGGCCGGAGTCGAGCAGATCGTCGACTATATCCCGGGAGTCGGCGTCACTCAGGGGCTGAAGCATCTGCTCGGTGGCGCGTTCGGTTACGGCCTGTCCGGCAACGTGATGGAAGGCTACCGCCGACTGTGCGAAACATGGCAGCCCGGCGACGATGTCTATCTGTTCGGATTCAGCCGCGGCGCCTATACCGCGCGCAGTCTCGGCGGAATGATCCGCAAATGCGGACTGCTGAAACACGGCGCCGACGGCCGGGTTGCCAAAGCCGCGGCTTCCAGCGCCTACGATTTCTACCGCGACACCGCGATCCAGCCTGATGATCCAGCAGCGCTGAATTTCCGCGCGCAGCACTCGGTCGAGATCGGCATCCACTTCATCGGCGTCTGGGATACCGTGGGAGCGCTTGGCATCCCGGATACGGCCTCGTGGTTTCCCTTCGCACGCGCAGGCTATCAATTCCACGACACCGAGCTCAGCAAGATCGTCAAGTACGCGTATCAGGCACTCGCGCTGGATGAACATCGCGCGGACTTTGCACCGACGGTATGGACGCGTAACCCGGACAGCGTGAAACCCGGTGAAACCCTGACCTCGAAGAAACTCGAGCAGATCGAGATCGAGCAGCGCTGGTTCATTGGTGCGCACGCCGACGTCGGCGGCGGCAATGACCGCGATGGTGCCGGACGAAAACCTGATCCACTGCCTGAGTTGCCGCTGGCGTGGCTGCAGCAGAAGGCGATCGCGGCAGGCCTTGCCTGCGATGAGATCTTCGTCCCGAGCACCGACGCCGATACCGGCGTGCCGCGCGATTCCTACGCTGAATTCATGTACGGCATCTACAAGCAATTCAAGCCGCCATTCGACCGCACCCTGGGTATCGGCGTGAATGAAACGGTGGACAATTCGGTATGGCAACGTTGGCACGCCGATGCAAGCTACCGATCACCTTCGCTGGTGCAGGCGCTGGCACATGCAGTCCTGTTGTTGCCGGTCGGCCCTTCGCTCATTGAAGACACCAACGGCGACGCCGTCCATGTGACTCAGGTGGAGACGATGACTCTCGTTGACGTGACCCTGCCGAGTTCCACTCCGCCCTGATGCACGACTGCAGTCGACGCTCAATGCGGCTCGACGATTTCCACCTGCATGACGGCACCAGCGTCCTGATTGGCCAAGTGCTGTGGCAGCGGGCGGTGAACGATGTTGCGATACCACTGCCATGAAAGCGCGCCAATCACAGTTAGCGCCGATGCCCCCAGCGCGAGATGCAACATGCTGCCGGACAGCATCGGCGACAGTACGCCGGCGACGACACTGCACAACAGCAGGCTGGCGAACGCCTGCGCCGAGGAAATGCCGCCGCGCTGGTGCGCAAAGCGATCCAGCAACAGCAGCGTCAAGGTGGGAAACGCCAGCTGCACGCCGACACCATGCAGGATCAGCGGCAACATCGACCACGGCAGCTGCGGCAAGGGAAGCATCCACGCCAGCAGCAGATGCAACGCACAGGCCAGCAGCATCACCGCGTAACCCAGGTTCACCGTGAATCCCGCACTACGCCGCGCAGCCATCCGTCCGGACAGCCAGGCGCCGCCGACCAGGCCCAGCACGACCGGTACGAACAACCATGGAAAGCCTGCAGCAGACAGATGCAGCAGTTCACGCACGATGCGCGGCGCCGAGGAGATGTACAGGAACAACCCGGCAAAATTGACTGAACAAGAGATCAGCAGCGGCCAGAACGGACGATCACGGCTGAAGGCAAGATAGCTGGCCAGCAACGGGCGCGGCGCAAACGACGTGCGTCGTGCCGGTGGATGGCTTTCCTCCAGCCACAGCATCAGGGCCAGCGCCAGCAAGGCAGTGAATCCGGTCAACACCCAGAAGATGCCGTGCCAGCCATCCAGCGGCAACAGCAACGCGCCTACCATCGGCGCGATCACCGGCGCCACGCCGAAAATCATCATCACCCGCGACATCATGACCTGCGCCGCAGGCCCCTCGAGACTGTCGCGTATGACGGCGCGCCCCACCACCAGACCCGCGCCGGCGCACACACCTTGCAAGCCGCGACAAGCCAGCAGCATGGCAAACGAAGTCGACACCGCCGCACCTACCGAAGCCAGTGAATACACCAGCATGCCGGCCACCATCACCGGCTTGCGCCCGATCGCATCGGAGATCGCGCCATGGAACAAGCTCATCGTCGCGTAAGTGATCAGGTAGACGCTGATCAGCTGTTGCAGTGCCGCGTTATCGACGCCAAAACGCGCGCCGATCAGCGGAAACGACGGGAATACCGCATCGATCGAAAACGGACCGATCATCGACAAGGCAGCCAGCAGCCAGGGCAGGCTGCGCCGCACGGTGCGTATTTCGCGATTCATGAGGCAAGAATGACCGGACGGCCCAAAGAGGCCGCGAGTATAACGATGCTTCGGACACGCAACCTGCCGCTATGGCAGAGAATCGCGGGCGAAAGACAACGCTTGACGTCGCCACCCGAGCATGCGGTAGGATGACGGCGTCGAACGGAGATGGCATTCCTCCGCGAACCGCCGCAAGGCTGATGATGCCTGGCAACGTTCCCGCAAGGGGACGGCCAGGCATTTTCGTGACTGCATCATGCGAATGCCTGCCCGTGCCCGAGTCATAACCACAGGACACAGGATGCGCATGGATCTCACCTCATTTTTTGCCGTCGGCATCGGCGCGTTTCTTGGCGCGGTATTGCGCTGGGCACTCGGCATCTTGCTCAACCCGCTGTTTCCCACCTTGCCGCTGGGTACGCTGAGCGCCAACCTCCTGGGTGGTCTGTTGATGGGCGTGGCGATGGCCTTGTTCATGCAGTTCGATACGCTGCCACCCGTCGCGCGCCTGTTCTTCACCACCGGCTTTCTGGGTGGCCTGACCACGTTCTCCACGTTCTCGGGGGAAACTGTCACTCTGCTGCTGCGCCAGCAATACGCCTGGACCGTGGCGATTGTCGGCGTGCATCTATTCGGCTCGCTGCTGATGACCGTCGCCGGTTACAGCATCGTGCGTGCCGTGTTGCGTTGAGGCTACGGAGGACCACCCATGAAAGGCTATTCGCTGCGCTTCTACATGCATGAAAACCAGAAACATCGAGGCAAGCTGCTGTACGAGTGGTTGCTGGAGGCCGCCCGCAAACAGGCCGTCCATGGGGGCTCAGCATTTAAGGCGATCGCCGGCTACGGCCGACACGGGCGCATGAACGAAGCGCACTTCTTCGAGTTGGCCGGCGAGCAGACCGTGCTCGTCGAATTCATCGTCACCGAGGAAGAGGCACAAGCCCTGGTGAAGCTGGTGCAGGATGATCATGCACCGCTGTTCTGGGCGCGCTTTCCGGCTGAATTCGGGATCGTTGAGGAAATCCGATCGTGAGTTGACCGCGTGACGCGCGCTGCGCGCCGGGAGGATACGTCGTGACCGATGTCTATGCGCTCGCCGCACTCTGGCTTAGTCTCGCGCTGGTCGCCACCCTGCTTTCGATCTGGTTGCGCGTGGCCACCGCGATGAGCGAGATCGTGGTCGGCACGGTCGCGCAATTGATCATAGGCGCAGCATTCGGCGCGCACTTCCTGGGTACGGATGAGGGCTGGATCAAGTTCCTGTCCTCGATCGGCGCGGTGCTGCTGACCTTTCTCGCCGGCGTCGAGCTCGACCCGGAACAGCTGCGCCGCAACTGGAAAGAAGCGAGCGTGATGGGTCTGGTCGGCTTCACCGCACCGTTTCTCGGCTGTGCTGCCGCAGCGTACTGGTTGCTGCACTGGAGCGTGCAGGCAAGCTGGCTGACCGGCGTGGCGCTATCCACCACTTCGGTCGCGGTGGTGTACGCGGTGATGCTGGAACTCGGCCTCAACCGCACAGCCTACGGCAAGGGCATTCTCGCCGCGTGCTTCGTGAACGATCTGGCCACGGTCATTGGCCTCGGCGTGCTGTTCGCGCCGTTCACCTGGAAGACGCTGGTGTTTGTGCTGGTCAGCGTGGCCTCGTTCGCGCTGCTGCCGTGGCTTACGCCGCGTTTCTTTCGCCGCTACGGCAATCGGCCATCCGAACTGGAAGCGAAATTCCTGTTGCTGACGCTGTTCGCGCTCGGCGCGCTGGCGCTGTGGTCGGGCAGCGAACCGGTGCTGCCGGCCTACATCGTCGGCATGATTCTGGCCGGCACGGTCGGCAAGGATCATGCACTGATCCGCCGCTTGCGCACACTCACGCTCGGCCTGCTGACCCCGTTCTACTTCATCCGCGCCGGTTCGTTTGTCTCGCTTTCCGCACTCGCGGCGGCACCACTGACCTTCGTGATCCTGCTGCTGTCGAAAATGGTGACGAAGTTTGGTGGCGTGTTCCCGGTGACCAAGCTCTATCGCCAGCCTCAACCGGAAGCGACCTATACCACGCTGATGATGTCGACCGGACTGACTTTCGGCAGCATCAGCGCGCTGTACGGCTTCACGCACCACATCGTGGATCAAGCGCAGTACTCCTTCCTGGTGGCCACCGTGGTCGGCAGCGCGGTAGTGCCGACGTTGATCGCCAACAGTTTCTTCTTGCCACATCACCTGCTGCCGAAAGCAGACCCTCCCGACAGCAGCACAGCGCCGACGCCGACAGCAGAGGTGAAGTCATGATCAAACACATTCTGCTGGCCTATGACGGCTCGGCACCCGCGGACGATGCCTTTGTGGTCGCGCTGGATCTCGCCCGGCAATATCACGCGACCCTGGATGTACTTGCCGTCGCGCAACCACCCGATATCGCTGCCGACGTCGAAACCGAAGCATGGCTGGAAGCTTCCACGCGCGATCTTCGACGCATGCTCAAGAAGCTGGAGACCCATGCACATCAGGCCAACCTGTCAGCCAGATTCCACGTCAAAGTCGGACATCCCGCCGAACAGATCCTGCTGTTTGCCGAAGCAATCGCGATCGACCACATCGTGATCGGCCATCGCGGCAAGAACGTGCTCAAACGCTGGCTGGTGGGCTCGGTGTCGAGCAGAGTGATCGACCACGCGACCTGTTCGGTGACGGTGGTGCGCTGAGGCCGATCAGTGCGCCACGCGATGGGCGCGTTCCGTGGTGTCGCGGGGCTACCTTGCAGCAGGTCGCCCGGCGTGTTGTACGATCACGAAACTAGACATCCGTTCGTCGCGGGGTTGGCTTTGCAGCTGGCCACACGTTCATTGTCCAGACCTATCCGACCAGGGGAATCATGAACACCGATTCGCTGCGGGAAAAAGCTGAAGCCCTGCTGGCACTGGCTCACGTGCATATCAACGGCAACGCGCCGATCGATCTGCACGTACATGACGAACGCCTGTACAACCGCGTGTTCGCGCGTGGCTCGCTGGGCTTGGGCGAGGCGTACATGGACGGCTGGTGGGATGCCGATGACCTGCCCGGCCTGTGTACCCGGCTGCTGACTGCCGGGCTGGATCTTGAGCTGAAAACCCTCGACACCCTGCTCGCCCACCTGAAGGCCCGCTTCATCAATCTGCAGCGTGGCGAGCGCGCGTTCGAGATCGGCAAGGTGCACTACGACCTCGGCAACGATCTGTTCCAGGCCATGCTCGGCCGGCGCATGGTGTACTCCTGCGGCTACTGGGCAACCGCCGACAATCTGGATGATGCGCAGTCGGCCAAGCTCGATCTGGTCTGCAGGAAACTGCAGCTCAAACCCGGCCAGCGAGTGCTCGACATCGGCTGTGGTTGGGGCGAGGCGCTGAAGTACGCGGCGGAACACTACGGCATCGAAGGCGTCGGGATCACGGTCTCGCAGCAGCAGGCCGAGTACGCACGCACACTGTGCGCCGGGCTGCCGGTCGAGATCCGTCTGCAGGACTACCGCGACATCGACGAACCCTTCGATGCGATCTACTCGATCGGCATGTTCGAGCATGTCGGCGGCAAGAATTACCGCACGTATTTCGAATCGGTGCGACGCTGCCTGAAGGACGATGGCCTGTCGCTGCTGCACAGCATCGGCAGCAACGGTGCACCGGCGCAAACGGATCCGTGGATCGAGAAGTATATTTTCCCGAACTCGATGATACCCGCTGCAAGCCAGGTTACCGCCGCACTGGAAGACTTGTTCGTGGTCGAGGACTGGCACAACTTCGGTGCCGACTACGACCGCACCCTGACCGCCTGGCGCGCGAATTTCGAAGCCGCGTGGCCGATGCTGGCAGCCAACTACGACGAACGCTTCCGGCGCATGTGGCGCTATTACCTGGCGGTTTCCGCCGCGGTATTCCGCAGCCGTCGCGATCAGCTGTGGCAACTCACGCTGAGTCCGCACGGTGTATCTGGTGGCTACCGGGTGCCGCGCTGAAACCATCGCCACGACGGGTTCACCCATGCCACCATCGGCAGGCACACACGCTGCTGCAAGGAACATAGATGCCCCTGTTTCGCCATGCCCGTCGCTACGCAGCCAGTATGCTTCTCAGCCTGCTGCTGGTCACACCTGCACTCGCACACCCAGCGCTATGGGTCGTAAAAAACGCGCACACCACCATTTATCTTTTCGGCACCGTGCACCTGCTGCCGAACGATACGGACTGGCGTTTCCCGGCGCTGGAAAAGGCGCTGTCCGCCAGCAACTCGCTGACGATCGAACTGACTGACGACGATGACGCCCACATGCAGGCGCTGGTGCTGCAATACGGCCTGGATCCCAGCCATCCGCTGTCGGACAAACTCACCCCTGCCGAGAACATCACGCTGACGCAAGCGGCGCAAACTGCCGGTGTGCCTGGCGGAGTCCGAACGCTGCAGGTGATGCGTCCCTGGCTGGCCGCGCTGACCCTGTCGGTGGCACCGTTGCTGAAGGCCGGCCTCGATCCCGCACACGGGGTGGACAAACTGTTGCGCGCGCAAATGACCCAGGCCGGCAAGCCGGTGAACGGACTGGAAACCTCCGAGCAGCAAATCCGCTTTCTTGCCGACCTGCCACCGCCCGTCGAACTGGCCATGCTGCGTTCGACCCTGCACGATGTCGACCAGGGCAGCACCGAGCTCACCGCGCTGATCAGCGCCTGGAAGGCCGGCGACACCGCCACCATCGCCCGGCTCGAAGACGAGGATCTGCGCCAGCGCGAGCCCGAGCTCTACCAACGCCTGCTGATCGACCGCAACCAGGCCTGGGCTGCGCAGATCTCCCACATGCTGCAACAGCCCGGCACCGTCTTCATCGCCGTCGGCGCCGCCCATCTGGCCGGCCCGGACAGCCTGCAGGAACAGCTGCGGAAGCTGGACATCGAAGCAGTTCGCCAGTAGCTGGCTCGGCTGCGGTGGCAACTGTAGGGACGCCTTCGGGAACCCCCGACCAAACCGGCTCGTCATTCCTGCGAAGGCAGGAACCCAGCGCCCCTTGCTCTTCGGGAGCGTGCGGTCCTGGGTCCCTGCCTTCGCAGGGATGACGAACTGAGCGCGGTTTCTCGAAACTTCCCTCAATAGCGACACCTCCCGGCAACACACAACTTCCAGCGCACACCGCCTCACTCACTCTTCGTCCAATCGCTGCGCTCCTACAAGAACCCCCCGCTTTCTGGCACCATCGTCCGGCTATCCGCGCGCCGCGCGTAACTCATCAGACGTAACTTCATGAACCTGCAAGCCAATTACGAACAGATTCCGCTCAAGGAATACGCCGAGCGGGCCTACCTCGACTACTCGATGTACGTGGTGCTGGATCGCGCACTGCCATTCGTCGGCGACGGCCTGAAGCCGGTGCAGCGACGCATCATCTATGCGATGAGCGAGCTGGGGCTGGCGGCCACGGCGAAGCCGAAGAAATCTGCGCGAACCATCGGCGACGTGATCGGCAAATTCCATCCGCACGGCGACAGCTCCTGCTACGAAGCCATGGTGCTGATGGCGCAGCCGTTCTCATATCGCTATCCGCTGGTCGATGGTCAGGGCAACTTCGGCTCGCCGGACGATCCGAAAAGCTTCGCGGCGATGCGCTACACCGAATCCAAACTCAGCCCGATCGCCGAAGCACTGCTCGGCGAACTGGGCCAGGGCACAGTCGACTGGGTGCCGAATTTCGACGGCACCATGGACGAACCGAGCTGGCTGCCGGCGCGCGTGCCGCACGTGCTGCTGAACGGCTCGATGGGTATCGCGGTCGGCATGGCCACCGATATCCCCCCGCACAACCTGCGCGAACTTGCCAGCGCGTGCATCCGCCTGCTGGACGATCCGGACGCCACCGTCGCCGACCTGTTCGAGCATGTGCACGGCCCGGATTATCCGACCAAGGCGGAGATCATCACCCCGCGCGGCGAACTGCTGGCGATGTACCAGAACGGCACCGGCTCGGTGCGCGCCCGCGCGGTGTACCAGCGCGAGGAAGGCAACATCGTGATCACCGCGTTGCCGCATCAGGTCAGCCCGTCGAAGATCCTCGAACAGATCGCTGCGCAAATGCGCGCGAAGAAGCTGCCGATGATCGAGGACCTGCGCGACGAATCCGATCACGAGAATCCGATCCGCCTGGTCATCGTGCCGCGCTCCAATCGCGTCGATGCAGACGAGACCATGCAGCACCTGTTCGCGACGACGGATCTGGAAAAGAGCTTCCGCGTCAATCTCAACATGATCGGCCTGGACGGCCGTCCGGCGGTGAAGGACCTCAAGCGCATCCTCAGCGAATGGCTGACGTTCCGTACCAGTACGGTCACGCGCCGGCTCAACCACCGGCTGGACAAGGTCGAGCGTCGCCTGCACCTGCTGGAAGGCCTGCACATCGCCTACCTCAATCTGGACGAGGTGATTCGCATCGTGCGCAGCGAGGACGAGCCGAAGCCGGTGCTCATGGCGCGCTTCAAGCTGTCCGGGGAACAGACCGACTACATCCTGGAAACCCGTCTGCGCCAGCTCGCCCGACTGGAAGAAATGAAGATCAATGCCGAGCGCGACCAGCTCGAAGAGGAGCGCGCGAAAATCAGCGTGCTGCTGAAATCGCCGGCCAAGCTGAAGAGCCTGATCAAGGAAGAATTGCGCGCCGACGCGGCAAAGTTCGGCGACGACCGCCGCTCGCCACTGGTGCAGCGCGATGCCGCGCAGGCGCTGGACGAGAGCGCGCTGGTGGTCAGCGAGCCGGTCACCGTGGTGCTGAGCCAGAAGGGCTGGGCGCGCGCCGCAAAGGGCCACGACATCGACGCCGAAGGCCTGAATTACCGCGAAGGCGACGGCCTGCTCGCGGTGGTCAAGGCACGCACTACGCAGCAGGTGGCGTTCATCGATTCCACCGGCCGCAGCTATTCCACGCCCACCCATACGCTGCCCTCGGCACGCGGCAACGGCGAGCCGCTGACCGGACGCTTCAGCCCGGTGGCGGGCGCCAGTTTCGACGCCGTCATCGCCGGCGACAACGATACGCGGTTGATCCTCGCCACCGATTTCGGTTACGGCTTCGTTACCCGGTTCGAGGCGCTCACCAGCCGCAACAAGGCCGGCAAGCAGATCATCAGCCTCAGCGACAAGGCGAAAGTGCTGGCGCCGCAGATCAGCACCGATCCTGCACGCGACCGCATCGTGGTCGTCACCACGGAAGGCCACCTGCTGATGTTCTCGGTCGCCGAGCTGCCGGAACTGGACAAGGGCAAGGGCAACAAGCTGATCGAAGTACCGAAGGCGAAACTCGTCAGCGGCGACGAACGCGTGGCCGGTATTGCGGTGGTCGCCGAAGGCAAGGGCGAGGTCACCCTGTACGCCGGCCAGCGCAAACTCACTCTGAAATGGTCGGACCTGGTCGAATATGGCGGCAATCGCGCCAGCCGCGGCGGCCTGCTGCCGCGCGGCCTGCGCCGGGTGGAGCGGATCGAGACGACGTAGAGCCTGTTTGTCATCTCCCCGTGGCTCGCGTTGTCGTTGAGCGGCCGCCAGGCGGTAGTGCGTGGCGCAGCGCCTGACTGGCCGTCAGGTCAAGCCGCGCGCTGCCGCATGGCGGCCACTCAACGGCAACCCTTCGGGCCGGGTCTGTTTGCGCGCAGGCCGGCGTCATCATTCGGTCGTGTACGGACGTACACTCCCTCATTCTTCCTTGGCCTGCGCGCAAACAGCTCCCGGCGCGAGCCACGGAGAGATGACAAACAGGCTCTTAGGAACTTCCGCAGTACCATAGACACAAACAGGGATGTGCACGCCTCACGGCATCGTGCGTTGAATGCGTCATATCCCCGGAGCACGTATGAACATCAAATGGCTAATCAGTGCCTTGGCAGGCACCTTGCTAGTGACGTCGGCATGGGCGCAAACCAGCCAGCCGTTGAACCTCAAGCTGCCCGGCAACCTGCCCGCTTCCAGCGCGACGGCGGCCAAACCCGCCAGCTCCAGCTCGACAGCCAACCCATCGGCGACGCCAGTCGCCGGCGCAACGGCGAACTCGGGCACTACCCCTGCCAGACCGGCGCCGGGCGTGTATTACGGCGACACCAGCGGCAGCACCGATGCCGGCATCGCCAACGCCCAAGGCTGCGATGACTCCACATTCAACCAGGCCCAGGTGCACGGCAGCGTCAGCACCGGAGTGGTCAGCGGAAGCCATGTAGGCACCGGCACCTGGGAGGGTGGCGAGGTGAACGTCACCAAGGCCTACGGCGATTGCGACCATCCGACCGGGAGCGTCGGCTTTTCGATCAGCGTCAACCAGGGTCAGGGCAACTTCGGCAACTACCGCGGCCACGGTTTCTGATCGTCCGCGCCCGCCTCACATCACATCACAGGCGGGTGAAGGACCACGACTGCATGCGACCATCGCGATACGGCATCACGCCGTGGAACGGTCGCGGGTCGGCGTCGAATACCAGCGGCAGGAAGTGCCGGTCGCCCTCCCACATCGGCAAGGTCATCAGTTGCTGCAGCGGCACCCATTCCAGAGTGCCTTCGGCGTTTTCGCTCAACGGTACGCCGGCATAGCGATCGATCAGGAAGATGAAGCCGAGCCAGTCCTCGCCATGCTTGCCGAAACCCGGCCAATTCAACGTGCCGCGCAATTGCATCGACTCGCAGGTGATGCCGGCCTCTTCCAGAATCTCGCGACGCATGCAGGCTGCGATGTCCTCACCAGGCTCCATCTTGCCGCCCAGGCCGTTGTACTTGCCCAGGTGCTGATCATCCGCACGCGCATTGCGATGAATCATCAGCACTTCGCTGCGATCCGGCGACAGCACATAGCCCAGGGTGGCCACAATGGGGGTGTAAGGCATGGGAGAACCCGACGACAGGAACCCCAAGTCTAGCGGCACGCTCCGATCCGTGCCGGGCCGCGCCCCTGAGACCTGGGACACAACGACTTGAAGCCGGCGGTCATCGGGCTTGCGCAGGATCGGCCAGCCGGCGACCATCGACAGATGCGACCATCGACCCCGCTTCTTCTTCGCGCCCTCCCTGGCCGTCAGCTACTGCGCTGGCTGCTCCTGCTTTTGCTGTTCTCCGGCGTGCTCGGTTGCAGCTCCAGTGCACAGGCGCTGGACAGCAGTGAGCTGACCTACGATGGCCAGATTTATCGCGTGGTCCGTCTGGACCTCACGCGCGAGCCACTGAGCCTACACTGGCGCGATCCGCAAAGCGGCCAGCCGTTTGCCAGCATCGAAACGCTGCGCCAATGGGGCGAAGCCCACGGCAAGCGCCTGCTGTTCGCGACCAATGCCGGTATCTACGATAAACAGTTCGCGCCGCTGGGCCTGTATGTGGAAAACGGCAAGACCGTGGTTCCGCTGAATCTGTCGCACGGCAATCCCGCCTCCGGCAATTTTTCGCTGCTGCCGAATGGCGTATTCGCGGTGTATCCGGACGGCCATGCCGCGGTGCGTACCAGCAGCGATTTCAAGGCTGATGGCAAGCCCGCGCTGTGGGCCACTCAGTCTGGCCCGATGCTGCTGATCGATGGCAAGCTCAACGAACAATTCGTCGACGATTCGGACAGCCTGAAATGGCGCAGTGGCGTATGCATGAAGACACCGACCGAAGCCGTGTTCGCCGTGAGTGAGGCCCCCGTGAACTTCCATTCGTTTGGACGGCTATTCCGCGACCAGCTCGGGTGCCGCGACGCGTTGTACCTCGACGGCACCATTTCGCAGCTGTACGTCGATGGCGAGGGCTACGCCGGTTCACCGCCCTTCATGGTCAAGCCGTATGCAGGCATCTTTGCCGTGTTTGTCGCGCAATGACGACACGACGATTCCGTATATGGGGTGGCCTCCTGCTGGCACTGCTGGTGCTGTTGCTGCTGGCGTTCGCCACCGGCTGGTGGCTGCTTGGCGGCAGTCGCGCCCGCCTCGATGGTCAACACCAGTTACCCGGTTTGAGCGCCAGCGTACGCATCAGCCGCGACGCACTGGGCACGGTCACGCTGCAGGGCCAGAACCGCACGGACCTCAGCTATGCGCTGGGTTACGTACACGCGCAGGAACGCTTCTTCGAGATGGACCTGATGCGTCGTGTGCCGGCTGGCGAGTTGGCGGCATTGGTCGGTCCGGCAGCGCTCCCTTCCGATCTCAACCACCGACGGCATCGCCTGCGTGCCGTCGTCGAGGCGGCCTACGCGCAACTGCCGCCAGCGCAGAAGCTGCAGCTCGATCGCTACCGCGATGGCGTCAACGCCGGCCTCGCCGACCTGCGTGTGCGGCCATGGGAATATCTGCTGCTCGGCACCCGGCCACAGCCCTGGCGATCCGAAGACAGTGCGCTGGTGATCGCCGCGATGTACCTGGATTTGAATGGCGACGGTCGCAACCAGCGCGAACTGCGGCTAGCCCAGATGCGTTCGGTGCTGCCCGGCCCGCTGGTGGATTTTCTGCTGGCGCCCGACCCCGATTGGGAAGCACCGCTCAGCGGCCAGCTGTCACGCCCGCCAGCGGTCCCTGCCGCCAATGTGTTCGACCTGCGCCACCTGCCGGTTGCCCCGACATCCGCCGCGACATCGGCTGATCTGGCAGCGCTGGCCCCGGCCGCCGAGACCCTGCGCCCCGGCAGCAACAACTTCGCTGTCGCCGGCTCGCTCTCCGACAGCGGTGCGGCGATGCTCGCCAACGACATGCACCTTGGCCTGCGCGTGCCGAACATCTGGTTCCGCACCCGTCTGCGCTACCCCGATCCGGGCGCACCGCAAGGACAGCGCGACGTCAACGGTGTAAGCCTGCCGGGCACGCCCGCCATCATCGTCGGCTCAAATGGTCAGATCGCCTGGGGCTTCACCAACAGCTATGGCGACTGGCTGGATTGGGTGCGCGTGTTACGCGATCCGTCCAACCCCCATCGCTACAAAGTGCCCGAAGGCTGGGCGACCGTCGAAAGCCACGACGAACATATCCAGGTCAAAGGCAAGCCGGACACGATCCTCAAGGTCGATGACACCCGCTGGGGACCGATCATGGCCAGCGATGTCGACGGAACGCCGCTGGCGCTGTCTTGGATCGCCGATCAGCCGCGCGGCTACAACGTCATGCTGATGCAGCTGGAGCAGACGCCGGACGTCCACGCAACACTGGATCTGGCGCCGCAATTCGGCATGCCGCCACAGAACCTGCTGGTCGCCGACAGCGCCGGGCATATCGGCTGGACGCTCGCCGGCAACGGCATACCGCTGCGCGCCGGTTTCGATCCGCTGCTGCCGGCGGATTGGTCCAGCGCGGGTAGCGGCTGGCAAGGCTGGGCGACGCCCGCGCAATACCCTCGCATCGAGGATCCCGCCGATGACCGCCTATGGACGGCCAACAACCGTACCGTCGATGGTGACGAACTGGCCCTGCTCGGCAACGGTGGTCACGACCTGGGTGCGCGGGCGCAGCAGATTCGCGACGACCTGCACGCTCGCAGCAAATTCGGGCCCAGCGACCTGCTCGACATCCAGCTGGACGACCGCGCGATCTTCATGAGCCGCTGGCAGTTCCTGTTGCAGGAAACACTGGCCGACAGCATCGACCCAGACCTGATCCAGCTGCGCAAGCTCACTGCGCAATGGCGCGGCCGTGCCGCTGTCGAAAGTGTCGATTACCGCCTCGTTCGCGCATTCCGCACGCAAGCCACCGAGATGGTGCTGGCTCCGTTCGTGGCGCAGGTAAAACAGCGCCACGACGATTTCGTGTGGCCCGGCGAGAACAGCACCGAGGCGGCGGTGTGGGCCCTGATCAGCGCGCACCCAGCGCATCTGCTCGATCCCCAGTATCACGACTGGCACGCCATGCTCACCGCAGCAGCGAAGCACGTCGCGAGTGAGTTGGGCCAGCAACCTGGAGGTCTGGTCTCGCGCAACTGGGGCGAGGTGAATCGCAGTGGCATCAATCACCCGCTGTCTGCTGCGCTACCCGGCTGGCTCGGCCGTTTCCTCGACATGCCCGATCAACCGTTGCCCGGCGACAACAACATGCCGCGGGTCGCCGCCCCCGGCTTCGGCGCCTCCGAACGACTTGATGTGGCCCCCGGCCATGAAGCCAAGGGCATCCTGGAGATGCCGGCCGGCCAGAGCGACAACCCGCTGTCGCCTTACTACGGTGCCGGTCACGAAGACTGGGTACATGGGCGCCCCACGCCTCTGCTGCCAGGACCGGATCAGCACACGCTGACGCTCGAGCCGTAACTTCCTCGCAGAGGGAGCACAGCGCCCTGCTCCTCCCCCTGCTTGCAGGGGCAGGTTGGGAGGGGGTGGAGCTCTTGATCTCCTGGACGAAGAGCAACCCCACCCCAACCCTCCCCTGCGAGCAGGGGAGGGAGCACAGCGGCCTGCCCCTGCTCGCGCGGGGGAAGCATGGCCGACCTCCCCGCCCTCTAAAATGTGACGCACATCACATTTTGCTGCTATCGTTGTGAGCGGTAGGCGCGCACCACGGCGCTTCGGTTGACCGGAGTTTGGGGCCGGTCGAGTGAATGGGGACTTCCCGGCACAGGGACGAGCGTGAGTCGTGCGGGAGTGCGGTGCGTCATGACGCAGCCCTCCGTGATACCGGACTTCCGGTACCGCGCCTTCATCAGCTACAGCCACCAGGACAAGTCCTGGGCTGGCTGGCTGCACAAGGCGCTGGAAACCTACGCGATCCCGAAACGACTGATCGGCCAGACCACCTCGGCCGGGGTGATCCCCAAACGCCTCGCCCCGATCTTCCGCGACCGAGACGAACTGGCCAGCGCGACCGACCTGGGTCGCAAGGTCAACGAAGCGCTGGCGCAATCCGCGAATCTGATCGTGATCTGCTCGCCGCGTTCGGCCGCGTCGCACTGGGTCAACCAGGAAGTGCTGGCATTCAAGCGGCTCGGCCGCAGCGAGCAGATTTTCTGCCTGATCATCGATGGCGAACCCAACGCAACCGAGTTACCCGATCGCGAGACCGAGGAATGCTTCGTCAATGCATTGCGCTATCAGCTTGGTGCCGATGGCACGTTGAGCCGTGAGCGCACCGAGCCGATCGCTGCTGACGCGCGAACGGGCAAGGACGGCAAGACCAACGCGAAATTGAAGCTGATCGCCGGCATGCTGGATATCGGTTTCGACGCATTGAAGCGGCGTGAGCTGCAACGGCGCACTCGGCGCATGGCCGTGCTCGCCACGCTGGCGCTGATCGTGATGGCGGTGACCACCACGTTGGCGATCATGGCCGTGATCGCCCGCAATGCTGCCGTGGTCGCCCGCAATGCAGCGGTGGTCGCCAGCCAGGCGGCAGTGCGTCGCCAGAAGCAGGCCGAGGGCCTCGTCGATTTCATGTTGGGCGACCTCAACGACAAGCTAAACGACGTACACCGGCTCGACATCATGCAGAGCGTCGACGACAAGGCGATGGCCTACTTCGTCTCGCTCCCCAGCAGCGATGTCACCGATGAAGCGCTGATGCAGCGTGTAACCGCACTCGAAAAGATCGGCAGCGTGCGCATGGATCAAGGCCAGATCCCTGCTGCGCTGAACTCTTATCAGGCAGCGTCGACGTTCGCCGCCGAACTCACGAAGCGCTCGCCCGGCGACGCAGACCATCGGGCTGCCTATGGCGACAGTCTGAAATGGATAGGGCAGGTGTACTGGTTCCAGGGCGACTCCGACCATGCACTGCAATACTTCAAGGCAGCAGGCGCATCACTTCAGCTTGCGCACGCAGCAAAGCCCGACGACACCGAGATAGCTTTCAAGCTCGCGATGACGCAAATCGATACCGGGTTTGGTTTGGAGAAGCTCGGCGAATTCGCGGCTGCGAAAGCACAGTATCTAGCCGAACTGCATACATTTGAGAACCTGCATACCCGTCAACCAACGAATTCGCGCTGGCAATCCTATGTGGACCGTGCCTGGAACAATCTGGGCAAAGTGGCACTCGAGCAGGGGCAGCTCGATGAGGCGCTCACCGCCTATCGCACCGATCAGCGCCTCAAGGCGGCACTGGTCGCACGTGAGCCGAATAACCATCGGGCACAGGCTGATCTGCTGGTGAGCAATGCAATCCTTGGAGGTACTTTGAACCTTTGTGGCGACACCGAAGCTGCATTGCACTACACCAACGATGCGGTAGAAAGCGCAAAGGCCCTGATCGCCTTCGACCCCATGAATGCCGGTTGGCAGGAATACTTCGCTCTATACAGTCAGCACCTTGGCGGGCAGTTGCGGCAACTCGGTCGACTTGACCATGCCGCCGCGGCCAATGGCGATGCGGTTCGGGTATTGGGTGCGCTGGCGGCGAAAGACCCAACCAATACCGACTACGCGCAGGAATTGGCAGAAAGCCAGTTGGAAAGCGCGCGGCTTCAACTCGCCATGAAAAACACGGATGCGGCCCAGAGTCTGGCCAAGCCTGCGCTTGAAATCATCCTGCGACTGCGGTCTAAGAAATCCGGGAACCGCACGCTATCCCTGCTGGCAGCACAAGCCTACACCGTACTGGGGCAGATCGCTGAGATGCGCGACGATCATCCGTCCGCCCACGACTATTGGATGCAGGCGCGCGACACCGTCGCGCCCTATGCGCAGTCGGGAAACGATCCAAAATTCCTTGCGGCTTGGGCCAGCGCGCAGCTGCTGCTCGACCAGACCGATGCGGCGCAACCCGCCGTCAAAAAACTTGCCGCAATGGGCTATCGCACTCCGGACTTCGTCGCCCTCACGACCAGTCGGCAAATAGCGTACCCCATCGACCCAGCACTATCACGGCGGTTTGCCGATGCCGTGAAGTAATCGAAATCACCTCGCCACGATCTTGAACACGCCACGGTGCATTCAGGCGTCCAAGGCGATGCGGCCCGCCAATCCAGCGCCGTCCCAAAGTCAACCGAATGAGGAGACATCCAATGGCAACTACAACTGTCACCGTCAGCCTGGATACCAGCGCCGATCCGCCGGTTACTGTGAGCACGCAGAACCTGATTATCGACAGCACAGGCGACCAGATCATCAATTGGGTACCGGGCGGCTCCACAACTTTCACCTTCACTTCGTTGGAAATCACCACCATCCCGAACCCGATTACGGTCACGTCGGTTGCAGACTCGCTGGTCGTCGCGACAGACGACAACGAAGCTCCGGGAACCTATACGTATCGAATCGTGGTGACGTCCAACAATCTTCAATACAGCACCGATCAATCAGGAGCCACTGGCGGAGACCCAGGCGACCCAAGCTTAGAAAACAAGGAGCCCGAATAACGCGTCTCCGCTTCTCACTTTATTCATCGCATATGCAAACAACGCCGCTCCACCGCGCCGTGCGTTATGTCTTTCGCCACGACGCCCCACTAACCGCCAAGGAGAACAACATGTCACGTTTTTTCATGTCACGTTTTATGCGGTCGGCGATTGCCAGCGCGTGCTTACTGGTCCTCTCCGGCTCCGCGCTTTCTCAGCAAGCCACGTCGCCGAGCATCACGACGCCTACCGTGGTCATCCGCATTACTCACCTGGCCCCGCTTGGTGCACCGTCACGTGGAGCTTTCACTCTGTATAACGCTAACGGCGCGTACTCAATAGACGCCAAGGGCAACATCACGGTTCGTGCGCCAACCGATATCCCCGATTCATAATCGCGCCGATGAACGGTGTCGAGTTCACCCCGATTGGCATAATGACCATTCAAAAGTCTGCGCTCACCACTTCAGATGCCGTCGGTGCACGCAATTTCACCACCCGCAGCATCATCAATGGTGCCCTGGTGGTACATGACGACTTGCGAGACGCCGGGACGTTTACCTACCACGTGGTGTTCCACGATCCCAACGGGAATGTATATGCACGTGATGGCGATCCGGAGATTCATAACAAACCCGATTCATCCGGAATCTGAGCCCCACCAGTGCGCCGAGAATCTTACTGATCGGCGCACTACTCACAGGTCAGGGCACCTCTTGAGTTATTTATTAATGTGACGCACATCACATTATTACGTGTTATCGTTAAGAAATCGCGGGCGTGCATTATGGCGCCACGGTTGACCGGCGCCTGATAACCGGTTGAGTTAATGGGGATTTCCCGGCAAGGGAATGCGTGGCCACGTGCGGGAGTGCGGTGCGTCATGACACAGGCCTCGGTGATATCGGATTTCCGGTATCGCGCCTTCATCAGCTACAGCCACCAGGACAAGTCCTGGGCGGACTGGCTGCACAAGGCGCTGGAAACCTATGCGATCCCAAGGCGACTGGTCGGCCAGACCACTGCGGCCGGGAAAATCCCGAAGCGCCTCGCACCGATCTTCCGTGACCGCGATGAGCTGGCCAGCGCGACCGACCTTGGCCGCAAGGTCAACGAGGCGCTGGCGCAATCTGAAAATCTGATCGTGATCTGCTCGCCGCGCTCGGCCACTTCGCACTGGGTCAACGAGGAAGTGCTGGCGTTCAAGCGACTCGGACGCAGCGAAAACATCTTTTGCCTGATCGCCGACGGTGAACCCAACGCGACCGCCCTGCCCGGTCGCGAGACTGAAGAGTGCTTTGCCCAGGCCCTGCGCTTCACCATCGATGCCGATGGCCAGTTGACCGACCGTCCCACCGAACCGATCGCCGCCGATGCCCGGCACGGCAAGGACGGCAAGACCAACGCGAAATTGAAGCTGATCGCCGGCATGCTGGATATCGGCTTCGATGCGTTGAAGCATCGTGAGCTGCAACGGCGCAACCGGCGCATGGCCGCACTCGCCACGCTGGCGCTGATTGTGATGGCGGTGACGACCACTCTGGCGATCATGGCCGTTATCGCCCGGCATGCCGCGGTGGTCGCCAGCCACGCCGCCGAGCGCCACCAGAAGCAGGCAGAGGCGCTGGTCGGCTTCATGCTCGGTGATCTCAACGACAAGCTGGCGCAGGTGGCGCGTCTGGACATCATGGAAGCGGTCGACGATCACGCGATGGACTATTTCCAATCGCTGCCAACGGTGGATGTCACCGAAGAAGCGCTCGCGCAGCGCGCCAAGGCGATGGAAAAAATCGGCGTCGTACGCCTGGATCAGGGCCATCTGTCGGCGGCCATGACATCGTTTCAGGCAGCGTCGAAGCTCGCGGCAGCACTGGCCGAGGCGAAGCCCGCAGACTCGGATCGACAGCTGATCTATGCACGCATCCTGGCCTATATCGGCATGACCCATTGGGACGAGGGACGGCTCGATACGGCGCAACAAAGTTTTGAATCGGCGCAGACCGTTCTGCAGCGAGCCATGACCAGCACTCCGGCTAACCAGCCGTTGCAATACGAGCTGGCGAACGTCGATAACAATATAGGGCACGTGCTCGAGGCACGTGGCCAGCTCGACGAGGCGCTCACCCCCTACCAAAGCACCTTGGCGCTTTCCCAGCAGCTGGTTGCGGCCAAGCCGGACAACATCGAGTGGGCGGACCAATTGGGTGACGCGCACAACAACCTCGGCAAGCTGGCGCTGATGCGTGGCGATCTTGCATCGGCCGTCGCCGAGTACACAGCCGATGACACGATCGAGACCACGATTGCCGCGCGCGATCCCCGCGACAACAACAAGCGCGACGACATGGTCAAGGTTCACGCCATCCTGGGACGCACCCAAGCGCTGACGGGTGACCTCGAAACGGGCATGCGTGATCTGCAGCAAGCGGTCGACATGTCCACGCAATTGACCAAGGTCGATCCGAGCAATACCGATTTTCAGGAAGATCTCGCGCTGTACTCCTCGCAGTTAGCCCGACTGCGGCGACTGAGCGGCGATCTGCCCGCTGCTCAGGCGCTGACCGCGCAATCGCTGGCCATCTTTCATGTCCTGACGAAACAGGATCCGGCAAACGTGGGATGGCAGCGCGAGTTCGCCGAGGCACAGATTGAGCAAGCCGCGCAATCGCGCGCTGCGGGCCAGGCCGATGCGGCAGCCATGCAGGCGAAGGCTGCGCTGGCCATACTCGACCCACTGCGCATCAAACAACCCGACGATCGCGCGACCTTGCTGGCGACCATGGGCGCGAAGCTGCTGTTGGCGACGGTCACCAGTGATGTGCAGGCCGCAGAGCAACTGCACAACGATGCCTTGAACAGCATGCAGGCGATGAAAAGCGGCAACGGCGATCCACGCCTGCTGGCGCTGCGCGTCGAGGCACTGCTGGCGCTGGGTAGAAAAGCCGAAGCGCAGTCCGTCATTCAGCCGTTGTGGAGCAGCGGCTACCGCGATGCGGCATTCGTCGCGGTCTTGCAGCAAACGCAGATTGCCTACCCAGTGAATGCAGCCTTCCAGCAAAAGCTGCTGGCGGCCACTGGTCGCAGCGATCACCGATAAGTCTGAGCAACGCAAACAGGGGCTAGTGCAGTACGGATCCATGAGGTTGTTCAACTCTCCCATCCACAGGAGCGCACCATGCCAAACGATATCGAAGTCTTGCTGAGCGTCAGCCTCAACAAAGCCACTACTCCGTGGTCTCTGCATGTCGATGAAAGCAACCACCCGAACTACCTGAACCCGGGCCCCAATGCGCAGTGCCTCGTGTGGACGCTGATGGGTGAAGCTGCATCGGGCTCGTTCCTGCCGCTACTCGGGCCCGAGCCCGAGCGCGGCTTTGTCTGGACCGGTACGGCGCCAAACAACGGCATCTTCGGTAGTCCCTTCCTTTCGGCGAACAATCAACTGAAGCTGATTGATCACCATACCGGGCCCAGCACATCGGGAATCTGGACTTATAACTTGCGCGCCAACATCGGTGGCACAGTCTATACGACGGTGGCGTTGTCAGCCGCAGCTCAGAACACGAATCCCCGGATCAAGAATAACTAGCTTGGCTCGCACGAAATCGAACCGGTCAAACGGTGCGCGCTGACGCGAATGTCGTGAGTGGCATCCCCGGAGAAATTTCGAGCAGGGCATCAATGCAAGGATGCAGCGCATAGCCAACCGTCGTTGGCTGCCATCATTTCAGGAGACCATCATGTCAATGACCAGCAATCAAAATCAGAATTTTCTGCCCGACGAAGACGAGAATGAAGAACAGGAGCGCGAACCCGAGCAAGAACCTGAGGACGGGGACGCTCACGCTCCAAACACAAGCACCGAACCGAGGATCAAAAATAACTAGTGCGCGCCCGCATGAATGTCGGCCTGGGTATCAGGCAGAATTCGCCATGTTTCGTTAGGGGGATCCTGGTAATGGCTCCCTTTGGAGCGGGGATTCGCACGGCTGTGCGTATCCCCTCGCGCAAATATTCCATCACCAGGTAGCCAGCATGACTCCCTTGGTAGTCGGCGTAACCAGTCATCGCAATATGCCCACGCACGAGATGGAGCCGATCCGGCAGCGCGTGCGGGATTTTTTTGCGCAACTCAAGCGCGATTTCCCCGAGCTTCCGCTGGTCGTGCTGTCGGCTCTGGCGGAGGGTGGCGATCAACTGGTCGCACAGGAAGGGCTCGCTGCTGGAGCGCGTCTGGTCGCCCCACTGCCCCTGCCACGAGAGCTGTACGTCGACGACTTTCCCGACCCGGCCATACGTGCAACGTTCGATGCACTATGCAGCCAGGCCGAGATCGTACGGTTGCCGCAACTAATGGCACAGTCGCGACTGGCGATCGGGTCGCCAGGCATGGCGCGCGACCGTCAGTACGCCAAGGCCGGCGTGTACATTGCCAGTCACTGTCACATCCTGCTGGCGATCTGGGATGGCAAGGAGACGGGGCGACTCGGCGGCACGGCGCAGATCGTGAAATATCACTTGAGCGGCGCATTGCCCGGCCTGATCGATCGACGTCGGGATACGCGCCACGTCCTGGGCGGTGGCGACGAGAGCCTGCTCTACCACATCGTATGCTCGCGCGATGGCGCCGACGACACGGTCGCCACGGGTCTGATGCCGCTGCAGACGTTGTGGCGCACCGTCGATACGGCAGATACCCGCATGCCGGAGGAATTTCAGTTGATGTTCGCACGCATGGCCGAGTTCAATGCCGAGTGCGACCGATACGCTGACGATATCGAGGACTCGGTACATGCGGCGCGCCAGGACTCGCCATCGAATACCACGGTGGTCATCGACCACCTGTTCCACGCCGCTGACTGGCTGGCCATGCATTTCCAGCGGCGCGTGCTGATGGCCATGCGCATGACCTACGTCATAGCGGCACTGATGGGCATTGCCTTTACGTTCTATGCGCACCTGACGGAGCAGGACTATCTGATCTATTTGTTCCTGCTGTTGTTCGCAAGCGGAGGCTTCGTAGCCGTGCTCGCCCGTCGTCGTGGCTGGCATCGCAAATACCTGGACTACCGCGCATTGGCTGAGGGCCTGCGGATTCAGTCGTACTGGCGGCGCGCAGGTATTTCGGCAAGTAGCGATCACGAATTTGCGCATGACAACTTTCTGCAGAAGCAGAACATCGAGCTGGGCTGGATCCGCAATGTGATGCGCGCCGCCGGCCTGCATCCAGCGACCGCTTCGATGGAATCCACACCCGCGGCGCTGGCGAGCGTCATTGCCGAATGGGTCGGCGAATCAGGCAAGTCCGGGCAGTTGCACTATTACGAACGAAAGACCGTCGAGCGCACCGGTGTGCACCATATTACCGAAGCGATTGGATCAATCAGCCTGTGGGGTGGCATCGCGATCAGCGTGTTTCTCGCCACCTTTGTCGTCCTGCTTTCGCAGAACACCAAGACTGTCCTGGTGATGATCATGGCGGTACTGTCGATCATCGCCGCAGTACGCGAGGCTTACGCTTATCGCAAAGCCGACAAGGAGTTGATCCGCCAGTACCGTTTCATGCAGCGCATCTTCACCAGCGCACGCGCTGCGCTGGACAGCACCGACGACCCCGTACAGCAGCGCGAAATCCTGCTTTCACTCGGCGATGCAGCACTCACCGAACACGCGGAGTGGACGCTGATGCAGCGCGAGCGGCAGGTGGAACACAGCAAGTTGTGATCGGCGAGCTCTAATCAGCGAGCTCTGATCGCCCCGCTCAACCCAGCAGCCGCTCGCAGATCGTCTGATACAGTGCCGGCAACTTTTCCAGATCCGCCAGCGCCACGCACTCATCCACCTTGTGGATCGTCGCGTTGATCGGACCAAGCTCGACCACCTCCGCACCCATCGGCGCGATGAAGCGACCGTCAGAGGTGCCCCCACCAGTGCTTTGTTCGGGATCGAGACCGCAGAGGTCACGGCACACCGCGACTACCGTCTCGCGCAGCACGCCGCCGGGCGGGGTGAGAAACGGCTCGCCGGAAAGATTCCAGTCGAGCACGAAGTCCAGGCCATGCCGATGAAGGATCGCCTCGGTGCGTGCGCGCAGATCCTCAGCGCGGCTTGCCGTGCAGTAACGGAAGTTGATCAGCGCGATCAGCTCACCGGGAATTACGTTGTTCGCACCCGTGCCCGCATTGAGATTGGAGATCTGGAACGAAGTCGGCGGGAAGTCGCTGTTGCCTTCGTCCCAGCGCTCGGCAGCGAGCTCCACCAGCGCCGGCGCGAACGCATGGATCGGATTCAGCGCCTTCTCCGGATACGCCACATGACCCTGCACGCCGCGCACGCTGAGCGTGCCGGACAGCGAGCCGCGCCGGCCAACCCGAATCAGGTCGCCGAGCTTTTCCTTCGACGAAGGCTCACCCACGACGCACCAGTCGATGCGCTCGCCAATGGTGCGGAAATGCTCTACCACCTTGCGCACGCCGTCGAGATTGGTCGGCCCCTCCTCGTCACTGGTCAGCAGCAGGCCCACGCGGCCGGGATGGTTCGGATGCGCAGCGACGAACTGCTCCAGCGCTACCACCATCGCCGCCACGGACCCCTTCATGTCGGCCGCGCCGCGGCCGTATAGATGGCCATTCCGAATGGTCGGTTCGAACGGCGGGCTCTGCCATGCCGCTTCCGGACCGCTCGGCACCACGTCGGTATGACCAAGGAAAGCCAGCGTGCACCCCTGCTCCGGTGAAGCCCCCGCTCCATGCACGGCCCAAAGATTGTCGACCTCGCCGTAGCGCAGATGCTCCACGCGGAAGCCTGTCCGTGCGAGGCGCTCGCCGATATGCGTCAGGCAGCCCGCGTCTTCCGGCGTCACCGAACGCCGACGGATCAGGTCGATGGCCAGCTCAAGGACGTCGCTGTGATTCATGGCAGAAACAACTTCTTGAAACCGTTGTCGGTGAAACCCACGCTCACCGTACCGTCGCCCTGCACCACGACCGGGCGGCGGATCAGCGCAGGGTATTCTTTCAGCAGCAACGTCCATTCCGGATCGCTGCCGGGGTTCTTGCGTTGCGGAAGCAGGTTGCGCCAGGTCGTACCGGCCTTGTTGACCAGCTTCTCCCAGCCGCCGAGCTGCTGCGCCCACACCTTCAGCGTAGCCGCCGGCACGGGATTCGCACGATAGTCGACGAAGACATGCTCCACCTCGAAACGGGCGAGCCAGTTGCGCGCCTTCTTGCAGGTGTCGCAATTGGGCAGGCCGTAGAGGGTGACGCTCATTCGGCGCTCCGCAGCAATTCGTTGATACCGGTCTTGCTGCGCGTCTTCGCGTCCACCTGCTTGACGATGATCGCCGCATACAAACTATGCGTGCCGTCTTTTGCCGGCAGGTTGCCGGCGACCACCACGCTGCCGGCCGGTACGCGGCCGTAGCTGACTTCGCCGGTAGCACGGTTGTAGATGCGGGTGGACTGGCCGAGGAACACACCCATGCCGATCACGCTGCCCTGCTCCACGATCACGCCCTCGACCACTTCGGAGCGCGCGCCGATGAAGCAGTTGTCTTCGATGATCGTCGGGTTGGCCTGCAGCGGCTCCAGCACGCCGCCGATCCCGACACCGCCGGACAGGTGCACGCCCGCGCCAATCTGCGCGCAAGAACCGACCGTGGCCCAGGTATCGACCATCGTGCCCGGACCCACATGGGCCCCGATATTCACATAGCTCGGCATTAGTACGGCATCTTTCGCGATGTGTGCACCGCGACGCACCAGCGCCCCAGGCACAACGCGCGCACCGAGCTGCTGCAGCTCGTGGTCATTGCCAGGGCCGAAGCGCAGCGGCACCTTGTCGAAGGCCAGCGCCGGGCCACCGTCGACCACGCGGTTGTCGTTGATGCGGAAGTACAGCAGTACCGCCTTTTTCAGCCACTGATTGACTGTCCAACCACCCTGACCATCCGGCTCGGCGACGCGGCGCTCACCGGATTCGAGCAGGTCCAGCACCTGGCCGATCGCCGGGCGCAGGTGGGTTTCGATCTCGGTCGAGCCAAGTTCGTTGCGACGCTCGAACGCGTCGTTGATCAGGGTTTCAATGGATTGCATGAGCTCGATTCACAGATGGGCCGAACAGATCGCCAACGCGGCAATGGCAGTGCCTGCCACCGCGCCGTACTGACAGATTGCCAAGAATACATGTGATTGTCGGTGTGCAGAATGCACGTCCATTGCTCAACGAGCGGGGACGTTGCTCACGTCCCACTCCGGGTGCCTAGGCGTAAGGAGGTGGTCGCTTCGCCCACATCAGGCGCGGACTGACGATGGGCACGGTCAGCATGGTGCTGGCCACGGCCATCAGCAGGAGCGCGGTGAACGTCGCACTGGAGATCAGGTTTCGATCAAGCAGGATATTGACGAAGATGATCATGATCAGCGCCTTGGTCTGCAGCAGCCAGCCGATGGTCCACCCATCACCTTTCGCCCAGCCCAACATCCGGCCCGCGATATGTACTCCCGTCAGCTTGCCACCCACCGATGCCAGCAGCAGCACCAGGGCGGCAATAAACACGGAGGCGCCCCCCACGCTCCAGTTGGTCCGAAGCCCGGTCGACAGGAAAAACACAGGCATGATCACCAGCAGAACATGCCGGCGAAGCAGGTCCATCCGATCCTGATTGAACCATTGCCGATCGAGCACGGCGCCAGCAAGAAAGGCACCGACCATATAGTGCAGACCCGATCGATCAGCCACATAGCCGCAACCAGCCAGCCAGATCAACCCGACATACCAGCGGTCCGATTCCGGTATCCACAACATCAATCGGCGGACGCCCCACGCCACCGGCGCAAACAACAGCAGGAACGCCGCTTGCGTTCCAACCCGCTGCCAGTCGAGCAGGATCAGCGCGAGTACGGCCCATATCGCCAGATCGTCAAGGCTGGCATACCGCAGGACGCGCTGACCCAATGGCTCGCGCAGGATCCCGAGCTTTTCCATCAGCAAAATAAGGATCGGCAGCGCTGTGACGGCACACGACATGCCCACACCGAGCACGAACTGCCAAGGCGTCGCAGCGGCACCCATCCAGCCATCGCGCCAGGCCAGCAGGCCCGTCGCCGCGGCACATCCGAACAACAGCGGAACGCATAGTGCGAGGCCAGCCGTGGTGCCGCACTCGCGTCGCTCGACCCAAACCGCCTTCAAGTCCAGTTCGATGCCGGCTATCCATACAAACACCATGACTCCCCACCATGCCACTCCGTTGAGTGCCTGGATGACCGGGGGGTTGAACACGGTGTGGTAGTAACTGGGGAAAATGGCGCCGAGGATACCCGGACCCAGCAGGATGCCGGTGATGATCTGCACCACGACCAGCGGCGCGTAGTAGTCGGTGCGCGCCAACCGCCAGATCAGGTACGGGACGCTGAAGATGATCGTCATGGCGATCAGGAAAGCGTCCGCAGTCATCTATTCCCCCAAGGCCCCTTTGCGCCACAGCATCTCAGAACGCGGGGAAAGTGTCATCGGCTACGCCAGCCTTCGCTGTGCTTCTCCCCCTGCATGCAGGGGGAGGTTGGGAGGGGGTGGCTTTTGATCTTCGCTAGCGGCTAAGAGCGACCCACCCCAACCCTCCCCTGCAAGCAGGGGAGGGAGCAAGGGCCGCAAAAGCAAAAAGGCCACCCTGGGGATGGCCTTTTTGCTTGTTCGAATTGGTGGGCGGTACAAGGATCGAACTTGTGACCCCTTCCATGTCAAGGAAGTGCTCTACCGCTGAGCTAACTGCCCGTTTCGCTTCGGTTGCCCTCGCGAGCAGCGAATTATACGGGAGTGGCGGACGGTCGACAACATCCCGCCACCGCTGGAGGCGGACAGCCCGCCCCTGGCCGCTGGCGGGCGCTCCGGGCCCGTTCAGGATCTCAGCCCAGCAGCGCCTTTTCGCGCAACTGGTGGATCTGATCGCGCAGCCGGGCCGCATCCTCGAACTCCAGGTTCTGCGCGTGCTTGTACATCTGTGCCTCGAGCTTTTTCAGCACGCCCGCCGCCTGCTGGGGGTTCAGCGCCGCATATTCGGCGCCCTGCTCGGCCGCGGCGCGACTGCTGCGTGATGGTTTGTTGCCGCGACGATTGCCGGCCTCGCTGCGCGCACCCTCCATGATGTCGGCGATGCGCCGCACGATCGTGGTTGGCGTGATGCCCTGCGACAGATTCCAGGCGACCTGCTTCTCCCGGCGGCGCTCGGTTTCGTCCATCGCCGCACGCATCGAGCGGGTGATCGTGTCGCCGTACAGGATCGCCTTGCCGCGCACATTGCGCGCGGCGCGCCCGATGGTCTGGATCAGCGAGCCGGTGGAACGCAGGAAGCCCTCCTTGTCCGCATCGAGAATCGCCACCAACGACACCTCGGGCATGTCCAGCCCTTCGCGCAAGAGGTTGATGCCGACCAGCACGTCGAACTCGCCCAGGCGCAGGTCGCGGATGATCTCGCTACGCTCGACCGTCTCGATATCCGAATGCAGGTAGCGCACCTTGACGTCCTGTTCGGACAGATATTCGGTGAGGTTTTCAGCCATCCGTTTGGTCAACGTGGTGACCAGCACGCGATCACCCATCGCCACGCGCTTGCGTACTTCACCGAGCAGATCATCCACCTGGGTGCGTACGGGGCGCACTTCCACTTCCGGATCAACCAGGCCGGTGGGGCGCACCAGCAGCTCGACCACGGCTTCGCCGGATTTGTCCAATTCGTAGGCACGCGGCGTGGCGGAGATGTAGATCGCGCGCGGCACACGCTCTTCCCATTCCTCAAAGCGCAAAGGCCGGTTGTCCATCGCCGATGGCAGGCGAAAGCCGAATTCCACCAGCGTCTCCTTGCGCGAGCGATCACCCTTGTACATCGCACCGAGCTGCGGCACGGTAACGTGCGACTCGTCTACTACCAGCAGGCCGTCAGCGGGCAGGTAATCGAACAGCGTCGGCGGCGGCTCGCCGGGAGCGCGCCGTGTGAGATGGCGCGAGTAGTTCTCGATGCCCTGGCAGTAGCCGACCTCGGCCATCATCTCGATGTCGAAGCGCGTGCGCTGATCCAGTCGCTGCGCCTCGACCAGCTTGTTGTCCTGATACAGCTGCTCCAGCCGCTCCTTCAACTCGGGCTTGATCGTCTCGATCGCATTCAACACGCTCTCGCGCGTGCTGGCGTAGTGCGTACGGGGATAGACCGTGTAGCGCTGCACCTTGCGTATCGTTTCGCCGGTCAGCGGATCGAACAGCGCGAGGTTCTCCACTTCACCATCGAAGAGCTCGATGCGCAGCGCCTCGATCTCCGATTCGGCCGGAAACACGTCGATGATTTCGCCACGCACGCGATACGTGCCGCGACGCAATTCCATCTCGTTACGGGTGTACTGCAGCTCGGTCAGTTGATGGATCAGCTTGCGCTGATCGATGCGCTCGCCCTTGGCCAGGATCAGTCGCAACGACAAATAGTCTTCCGGATTGCCCAGACCATAGATCGCCGACACGGTGGCAACGATGATCGAGTCCCGCCGCGACAACAATGCCTTCGTCGCCGACAGCCGCATCTGCTCGATATGTTCGTTGATCGACGCGTCCTTCTCGATGAAGGTGTCCGACGCCACCACGTAGGCTTCTGGCTGGTAGTAGTCGTAGTAACTGACGAAGTATTCCACCGCGTTATGCGGGAAAAACTCCTTGAACTCGCCATACAACTGCGCCGCCAGCGTTTTGTTCGGCGCCATCACGATGGTCGGCCGCTGCACTTGCTGGATCACGTTCGCAATCGTGTAGGTCTTGCCCGAACCCGTGACGCCCAGCAGGGTCTGCGCGGCCAGGCCAGCCTCGAAGCCCTCGGCCAGGCGCTTGATCGCCAACGGTTGGTCACCGGCGGGCTGATAGGGGGATACGAGTTGGAAGCGGTCAGTCATCGATGACATATGTGGGTCCGATGTCCCATTTTAAATCTGGCCTGCTGACAGCCCTTGTCAGTAGATACCCACAACTACGCCGACATTCAGCGACAGGGAACGTTGCAGCAAGAACCTAGCATGGACGGTCCGGGCAACCCAGGAGCGAGCCATGACGACCCTGCGGCGGCTGATCGGATTTCATTGCAGGCAACAAGGCACGACCCTGATCGAGCAGATCATGCTGCTCGCCATCATCGGGATACTGACCGGCGTGGCTGTACCCTCGCTGCGAAAACTGTTGAGCCGCAACCAGCAGCAGATCGCGCAGTCCGATTTCATCGCGGCCCTGCAGCATGCCCGCGAGACCGCCCTCACCACGGGCAAACGCACGCTGTTCTGCCCCACCCGCGATGGCAGCTGGTGCAGCACCGATCTTCACTGGGAGAACGGCTGGCTGCTGTTTCAGGATGGCGACGTCGACAATCAACCCAAACACGGGCCACTGCGTAGCGGTCGCGGCTATGGCGGCAACCTGATCATCCAGGGCACTGTCGGGCGGCATTTCGTGCGTTTTCTCCCCGACGGAAGCGCACGCGGCAGCAACATCACGCTGCTGTTCTGCCAACGAGGCAGCACCGATCACGTGCTGAGCGTCATGGTCTCCAACGCCGGCCGCATCCGCAGCGCGCCTGCCGACGCCGAGCAGACCGCAGATTGCGCGCAGCGGGATTAGCCGGCCATTGCCATCGGGCGTCAGTCGTAAGTCTGTGTCAGCAACGTCGGAGCCGCACCGGGTCGACCTGCCTTGACGTAGGCGTCGAAGTACTCCAGCACACGATCGGACTCCTGACCCGACAAGCGCCGTGTGGTCAGTACATAGGTCGGGTTGGAGTTGACCGTTGCATGGCTGGACGATGCGCAGGTCAACCGCTGTGGCGCCGCTGCCGTGTGTTGTGAAGCGGCGACGCCACAGGTGGGTTCAACGATCGCGCCCGAGAACTCGATCCGCTGCTCCGCCGCCGTAGCGATTGAAGGCATCAGCAGCGCAACCAGGAGGAGCATGGAGATGGTCATTCGACTTACCCCGTAGAGCCCATGAATTCAGGCCGTCGCAAGTCAGGCTCCTCTTCAAGGCCCCTCAGAAATGGCTACCGGGTCCCACTCCCACTGTGAATGTTTGATGATTTATGTTTGTAAATCAATATCTTGTGACGCCGCTGTGATGAACGCTCACCGTTTCGTCGCGCCCGCTTCGATAGGATGCGACCATGCGCATCGCGCCGGGAGAAACATCATGCCCATGAGCAAAGAAGTCGTCGAAGCCATCGCCTCCGGTGACGCTTCGGTAAAGTTCGAGGGCTGGCGAGCTGTGCGCGCGTTGCTGTTCGACATGGACGAAGAGCGCAGCCGGCTGCGCGAACTATGCGCCTGCGCCTACCGGGCGATGGACGCTCAATCCGCACCCCCGCCATGGCTCCATGCTTTAAGCAGCGCCTCTGCGGGCAACGGCTTCGCTACAGACGGACTACTCGCCGATATCCAACCACGGGTGGCCAGAGCCAGGGCGTTCGTCGAGCACCGGCACGGTGACGAGTTGCCGCGACTGTCTCTTTAGGACGCGCCGGTCACACGAGATCCGTCGCTGCGGCATTCCTGACTACGGTTCAAATATCGAATTCGGCTATCTGGCGTCTTGCGATAAGGCGGCGCGCAACCGTTATGCCGGCAATGGGCAACGGATGCAGGCAAGGACAGTCACCCATCGAAGCAACCGGGCTACCAGCGCAGATAGCCGGACTCAGTGCACGCCGATGAACGCATAGGCAAACAGCAGGCCGCCGATCACCCCAAGTGCGAGTGAGGCCCACCAAGCCATCCGTTTGCGCGTGAGTGCCGCCACCGCGCCGAGCGCGATGCCGACTTGCAGAAACGCCACCGACTCGGCCAAACGATCATGCTGGTGCAGCATGTGGTCGGCTTCGGCCGATTTGGCGTCACGTTCGTGCTCGAACTCGACCGCCTTGAGCTTGAGTTCGCGCTGCTCGACGAGATAGTGCGCTTCTTCATCGGCGAGATGGGCCGGGGGTGTCTTGTCCTGTGCGAGCCAGGGCTCCTGCGCGCTACGCGCCATCGCTGCCTTCAGGCCCTTGGCCTGGTAATACGTCCAGCTGTCCGAGGCTTTCGCTTGCTGGATCGTCGCCTCGTTCTTGAGGACCAGCGCTTCGTTCACCGTGCTGCCAGCCTGTAGCGCAACGATCGCTGCAAGCGCGGCAAATAGCGCCGTGCTTAGCGCAATGGAACGAAGCAGATTCCCGCCTTCGTGCTCAACCTCGTCGGCAATCTCTTCACGAAGTTTGTCCGTATCAACCTCAATTTCTTCTGGCATAGCGCGCGAAAACCTCGGAATCGGTTGGCTTGAGCTGCCACTGACATGAAAAACCCCGCGATGGCGGGGTTTTCTTGGTTTCGCGGTACACCAAGGGTGTCCTGAAACCTGTATATGGCGCCCGAAGCTGGACTCGAACCAGCGACCCCCTGATTAACAGTCAAGTGCTCTAACCAGCTGAGCTATTCGGGCGTGAGCTGCGTAGTTTGTCGGTGGTGCGGCGAGCTGTCAAGCCATTGACAGCAGATCGCCGCATAAATTTCTCAGCTCATACGCACCCGGTAGCAAGGCACGTACGCGGCGCCGCCAGGAAGCTTCATCCGGTGTTGCTCGACAAACGCCTGCAGCAGCTTGTCCAGCGCGCGCATGATGTCCGGATCGCCGTCGATATCGAACGGTCCGAACTTCTCGATCGCCTGCACACCCTCTTCCTTCACGTTGCCGGCAACGATGCCGGAGAACGCCCGGCGCAGATCCGCCGCCAGTTCATGCCGCGGACGGTCGTGACGAATCTGCAGCGCGCGCATCGCCTCGTGCGTAGGCTGGAATGGTGTCTGGAATGCCAGCGGAATCTGCAGCGCCCAGTTGAAGAAGAACGCATCCTTGGTGTCCAGCCGGTTGTGCCGAACCTTCTCGATGCCCTTGATCATCGTCCGCGCGACCGCGGCCGGATCGTCCACGATGATCTGGTAGTGCTGTGCCACCTCGTCGCCCAGCGAGAGTCGCAGGAAGCGGTCGATCTGTTCGAAGTACGCTGCTGATTCCCGGGGCCCGGTGAAGATCAACGGAAACGGAGTGCCGGCATTGTCGGGGTGCAGCAGGATGCCGAGCAGATAGAGGATCTCCTCGGCGGTGCCGACACCGCCGGGAAACACGATGATGCCGTGGCCCATGCGTACGAACGCCTCGAGCCGCTTCTCGATGTCCGGCATGATGACCAGGTGGTTGACGATCGGATTCGGTGACTCGGCCGCGATGATGCCCGGCTCGGTGATGCCGATGTAGCGGTTGTTGCGGCGACGCTGTTTCGCATGCGCGATCGTCGCACCCTTCATCGGGCCCTTCATCGCGCCCGGGCCGCAACCGGTGCAGATATCCAGCCCGCGCAGACCAAGCTGATAGCCGACCAGCTTGGTGTAGTCGTATTCCTCGCGCGCGATCGAGTGACCGCCCCAGCAGACCACCAGATTGGGATCGATGTTTGGCTTCAGGATGCGCGCATTGCGCAGGATCTCGAATACGCCCTGGGTCAGACCCGCAGATCCGCTCAGATCGAAGCCGATCTGCTCCAGCTGCGTCGCCACGTAGACGATATCGCGCACCACGGCGACCAGCAGCTCGTTGATGCCGCGGATGATCTGGCCGTCCACAAACGCCTGTGCAGGTGCGTTGCTGAGTTCGATCTTGATGCCGCGATCCTGTTGCAATACCTGGATATCGAAATCCGGATACTGCTCGAGGATGGCGCGCGGATCGTCGGTCACGCTGCCCGAGGTCAGCACCGCCAGTGCGCAGCGACGCAGCAGCGCATGCAGGCCTGAATCGCTGGCACCGCGCAACCGCGCCACTTCGTTACGCGAAAGCACATCCAGCCCGCCGACGGGCGAGATGCGCGCGCTGACGGTGGCGGATTTGCCTTGTAAAACCGGACTTGCGTAGTTCATTCGTATCGTTCTCCAGACCGTCTTGTCGCGGCTACCGCAACGCCGTCCATCCACAGTTGACCGGCTAGCTTCATACGCATACCCGCTAGCGTCAAGCACACATGAAAAGGCCGGCGCCCGAAGACGCCGGCCTGGAGTGTTGCGTATCAATCACGCATCAACCCGTTCTCGCCATTGATCAGAAGAACGAGGCACCGATGGTCACCATGACCGTACGGCCCTCCAGCAACGAGTAGTACGGTGCCGACGCGTACAGCGTCGTGCCGTTCTCGTCCTTGGTCTTGTCCGGGTTGGACGCGAGGAACGAACCGATGTTGTTGGCGTTGGTCAACGCCTGCTTGTCGGTCAGGTTGAACATGTTGAGCTTGATGTACGGCTTGTGGATCAACGACGAGAAGTCCTGGAATTTCCAGCCTGCACTGAGATTGAGCGTGGAGTAACCACCCACCTTCTCCGTGTTGGACCAGTCGCCGTAGATCGAGCTGCGATATTTCTCGTCCAGGCTCGCCCAGAACGGACCATTGTCATAGCTCAGGCGCACATAGGCCGTGTTCAACGGCGTATTCAGGAACGTCTTGCCCTCGGTGTTGTAGATGCCGTCACCACTCGAGTTGAGATTGGTCTCCACGATCGACTTGGTATACGCATAGGAGCCGTAGAGGGTCCAGTCAGACGTGATCTTGTAGCTTGCCTCGGTGTTCAGGCCGCGCATGTGTACCGACGGAATCGACAGGTAAACCGTCGAGAAGCTCGCCTCGTCAAAGCCGGAGACCTGCTTGTTGGTGAGGTTGGACGCATACGCATCGACACTGGCCGAGAACGTGTCGTCGTAATAGCGCCAGCCCAGGTCGGCCGTGGTCGATTTCTCCGGCTTGTTGAGGAAACTGCTCTCCGGCAGAGTCTGGCCCGGGTAAGCCGAGGCCGCCGCATTTTGCAGAACGGCACCATTGATCGGCGCGCGGAAGGTCCGGCCAATACCGAAATAGAACTGGTTCTGCTCGTTCAGCTGAAACTTGGCGCCGGCGGTCGGGCTCCAGTCGTCAAATGTCTGGGAGAAATTGCTGACGCCGTATCCCGTATAGCCGGGGCGCACCGAATTCGGGTACTGGTAATCGAAACCGCTACGCTGCACCCACAGGTAAGAGGCACCCGCGGTGAAGGTCCACTGGTCATTCGGCGTCCAGGTATCCGTAGCGAATGCCTTGCGGGTATCGGTGGTGGTCAGCTCGTTGTAAGTCTGCTGCAGCGCTCCGTCCGGGTAACGGATCAGATTGGTCGTACCCTGGATGTCGGAAGGAACACCCGTCGTCGGATTCACCGGGGTGTACTCCTGGCTCTGCTCCTGACGCGGACGCTCGTACCATGCGCCGTACTCGAGGCTGTTGTTCTCGCCGAAGTCCTGGTTGAATTTGGCAATGATGCCGGGACGCATCGTGTAGGTATTGCTGATCGAATAGACCAGATCCTTGCCGCTGAGCTTGCCGTCACCATTCAGATCCTGATTGGTGTACAGGTAATAGTTGGTGGTTTTCGTCGTCTCGGTGATGGTGGTGCCACCGCCGCTGCCGCCGTTGCCGTACTGGAAGTAAGGCACCACGGACAAGCGCAGGCTATCGCTCAGCTTGAACTCACCGTCCATGCTGACCAGCCAGCTCTTGAACGGATTGGTGTGCAGCTTGTAGAAATTGGTATCGAGGGGATTCAGCAGCGTCGCGTCGTAACTCTGGTTGTAATTCTGCTGAGCCTGCGTCTTGGTCAGGCTCTCGTACAGGATGTTGGATTCGCGGTTGTACTGGAACGATGCCGAAATCGAGTTGTTGTCATCGATGGTCCAGATCGACTTGCCATCCACCTTGTTCACACTCTGATCGCCCGGGCCGCGCCACAGGTCGGCCTTGTTGTCGGAGTAGGACAACCACGAGCGTACCGGGCCGGTGTCACCGGTATTCAGGCGAAGGAAGGTGCGGGTGTAATCATTGCTGCCAAGCGTCTGGCTGACGTCCAGGCCGCCCGTGTGGGTGGGATCAATGGTGGCCCAGGCGATCGAGCCGCCAGCGGCGCCGCCGATCGGCGTATCCACGTCCGGATAACCTTGCAGCACGGTGATGTCACCGATGTTCTCGGTATCGCCGTACTCGGTCGAATAGACCTTGTAGTTGCCGCTGTCGTTGATCGGCGCACCATTCACGGTGGTGCCGATTTCGTCGCTGGTGAAGCCACGAATGCTGTAGTTGCCGTTGGCCAGACCGGTGTAGTCATCGGTGGATGCATTGACGCCCGGGATGCTGTCGATCATCTGCACGAACGTGCCGCCCGGCGCTGCCTTGACGATGGCGTCGCGGGTGATCGTCGAAACCGCCTTGGGCGCCGACTGCACCGACATCAAACCGCCGCCGAGCGAAAGCGACTGCGCACTGACCTGAACCGACGTCATCTGCTGCACGCGCTTCGTGTCATTGGACGTCGTAGTGTTGGACGTGCTGGAGACATTGCTGCGCTGGCTGGTTGGCGCGGTCTGATCGGCGGGCGCCTGCTGCGGATTGGCACTTTGCGCCATGGCTGTGCCGGTGCCGATCAGGCATGCCAGCGCAATCGCTGCGGAAAGGTGGGTTCGCTTCATTGGAATTTATCTCTTATGGAGTCATGAATTGGTTGTTACTGAAAACGGGGGCGCAACAGCCGTTGCAAGCACTTGCCCATTCACCGCGTAGTGCGCCGTCGGCGCCAAGCGTCAAAACGCGAGGTGAGGAGCGGCTTTGTGACAAATCGAAAGAAATCACTCTCCGCCACGCAACTACAAGTGCTTTCCCTTCCCCATCGGCGGAGTGAAGACTCCATGATCACATCCAAATTTTACAACAATTTTACAAACTTTCCAGTCGATGAAGTCGGTGGTGTTACATGAACGGCGATCCATGGCGCTTTCTCAAGGTTGCTCGGCTGTCAAACAGCGCCGCAGCCCAGCTGGGGCCTCAACTTTCTTAGTTTTTGCTTAGCCATTGACCCAAGGCCACCTGGCGCATGAACACGACGCCGTGCGCGCAAGAATCTGCTCGAAAAGCCGTCCGGAGCACCCTCTCGGGTGCGTTCCGCCGACCCTCGCTGACACCCCAGGCTGCCTTGGGCTTGCCCCGTTTGATGGCTGCTGAACTGGGTCGCGCCGGATCGACCTAGCCCACCTTCCCCATATAGCGCGCCCGCTTCGCCGGCTTGAGATTGGCCAGATCCAGCATCACCAGCCCATCCACGCAGCCGGAAAAGCCGGGGTCCTCGCCAAAGCCGAGAAACTGCACGCCTTCGGCTTCCACCAGATCGACGTATTGCCGGTACAGCACCGGCAGACTGACACCCAAGGCATCGAGGTGATGCTTGAGTTTGCCCAGCCCCTGCTGGGTATCAAGGCCTTCCAGTGAGAGGCGAACGCGCTCGACCATCGAAGGCGAAACAACAAAAGGCTGACGTGCCTGGGCCAGGCCAGGAGCTCCGAAATAATGCTGATGGGCCACCGCAATCCATTCGCGAGCCTCCCGCGGCAGGCTGACCGACATGCTGACCGGGCCGAACAGATAGCGCAGCTCGCCATGTCGCTGCAGATACAGACCGATGCCTTGCCATAGCTGATCGAGTGCACGCGTGCGCCAGTACGCCGGCGCGATGAAGCTGCGACCCAGTTCAAGCCCCTGCGCCAGTCGCGACTCCAGCGCGGGCGAGTAGTGAAACAGGCTCGAGGTATACAGGCCGGACATGCCGCGTTCGCTGATCAGCCGGCCTCCGTGACCGAGGCGGTAGGAACCCACGATGCGCAGCGTCTTCGTGTCCCACAGCACCAGATGCTCGTAGTGCGGATCGTAGGCATCCAGATCACGACGCGCACCGGTACCCTCACCCACCTTGCGGAAGGTCAGTTCGCGTAGCCGCGCCGATTTCACGCATGACTGCGCTGTCGAGCGCGCCCTTGAACAACCATGCCTGCTTGCCATCGTTCAGGTCAGCCAGCTTTTCAGCCTGTAATAGTTCAGCGGCGACCCGTTCGGCGGGCTCCGGATGGGCCAGCGGCGCCTGTCCGCCAAAGATCGGGCCGCGATGCTGGCCGACCCGATAGACATGCCGGCGCATCAACCGGGCGGCCTGCTCGCTCGAACCACCGCTGCGCCGTTGGAGCTCTTCGGCGCTGACCAGCGCGCCGATGCTGAAGCCGATCCGCCGCTCCCCCGGAGCCACGGCTTCGCGCGGCAACATCGCCGTGCTCAGCGGCTTGGCCAGCATCGACAAGCCGTAGAACATCGTCGAATTGCGCGCGGCTACATGCACCGGCAACACCGGCGCCTTGCTGCGTAGCGACAGCCGTGCAAAACCATCCGACCAGCGTCCGTCGCGCACGCCGGCGGGTCCCACGCGAGACACTTCGCCCGCAGGAAACACGATCAGCGCTTCGCCGTTGTCCAACGCGCGATAGATGCCACGCAGACGCGACGTCGCACCGTTGCCGAACACATCCACCGGCAACAACAACTTGCGCAGCTGCGGCACCACCGCCAACCAGTCGTTGCCGAGAATGCGCACATCGCTGCGCACCGAGCTCACCAATTGCAACAACGCCAGCGCGTCCTGCATGCCCAAGGGATGATTGGCCACTACCAGCAGCGCGCCATCCACCGGGATGTTCTCGCGCTCACGCTGATTGACTTGATAACTGGTGCCAAGGACGTCCAGCACGCGTTCGACGAAATCCAGACCTTCGCTGGCTCCGACCCGTTCCAGCACGCGGTTGAAACCATCCTCGTCAGCGAGGCGTCCTAGCATGCCCGCCATGGGACGGCGGATTCCGGGGTGTTGCGCAAGCCAGGGCAGGCGTTCGGCAAGGGTCTGTTCGATGCAGAGCATCACTGCGTCCTCGAATTTTCCCCATCGTGCCGACCTAATGTGACAACAGGCCAATCACGCAATGCGCCGATGACGTTCGATTCGATGACGCCGCTGTTTCAAACCGCAAGGTGCAGAAACGATGCCACTCCGGCCATGAACATCTGTACCGACAACGCGATCAGCAACATGCCCATCACCCGCTCAAGTGCGGTCAGCACGCTTTCGCCGAGCCAGCGGAACAGATAGGTCGCGCTGAGCAGGATGACCGAAGTGGCAAGCCACGCCAGCAGCAGTGCAATCACCCAGTCGGCGGTACGTCCGGGCTGCGTGTTGGTCAGCAGTAGCAGCGCCGCCATCGCGGACGGCCCAGCCACGCCGGGGATCGCCATCGGCACGATGAACGGCTCGCCTTCGCCCGGCTTGCCGAAAATGCCGCCACCGTCGGCAGGCGGAAATACCATGCGGATACCGATGAGGAACAGCACGATGCCGCCGGCGATGCTGATCGAATCCGGCTTCAGCTGCAGCACCTGGAGAATGTGCTGGCCGCCAAACAGAAAAACCAGCAGCACACCCAACGCAATCAGCAGCTCACGCACCATCACCCGGCGCCGCCGCTTGGGTGGCACATCCTTGAGCAGGCTCAGGAAGAACGGGATATTGCCCAACGGATCCATGATCAGGAACAACATGATTCCCGCGGACAACGTGGTCATCTGCGTTTGCATCTCAGCTCCCTTTGCGCGAGACCATCAAAGCACCGGCGATGCCGACGCACTCACTCGTTGTTAATCCGGCCCACAAATACTGCGTACGAACCCTTCGCCCTGAGCGTAGCGCAGCGGAGTCGAAGGGCCTTCGGAAACCCAAGCGCGCCTAATCGATAGAGCATCGGCGTCGCCGATGCATCCACCTCAGTCGGTACGCAGGTCCAGCACGGTGCCACGCGCCGCAGCAGCCTGCGCGCTGAGCAGATAGATGATGGCAGCCGCCGTGGCATCCGGCGACGGACGCTGCATGATGTCCTCACCGAAATACGCCTGCCGCCGCAGCGCGGTGCGCATGGGCGCCGGCAGCACGGCATGCGTACGCATCTGACCGCTGTCGGTTTCCTCATGCAGGATCGCCACGAACCGCTCCAGCGCCGCTTTCGATACACCGTAGCCGCCCCAGTGCGCACGCTGCAGCAGCTCGGGATTGTCCAGCACGAACACCACGGCGCTGTCGCTCGCCTGGGTCAGCAGCGGCATGCAAGCCTGGGTCAGCGCGAACGGCGCAGACACGTTGACGTGCAGCGCGCGCAGCCAGTCGTCGGGCTTGTGCATGGCGATCGGGGTGAGCCCGGTGAAACTGGCCGCCGTGTGCACGATGCCATCCAGACGGCCGAAATCGCGTTCCAGCCCTTCCGCCAATGCGGCGTATTCCTTCGGCGTGGCCACTTCCATATCCAGCGGATGGATCACCGGCTCGGGCAATCCTTCAGCGACCATCGCATCAAACAATTGCTCCAGCTGGCGTTTGCGTTTGCCGGTGATCACCACGGTGGCGCCAGCGCGAGCCGCTGCTCGTGCCACCGCACCACCAAGACCGCCATAAGCGCCGGTCACCAGCACCACTCGATCGGTCAAGGTATCGGCGACGGCGGCCCAGTCGACGGGCAATCGAAAGGTGGGCAACGTCATCAATGCGCCATCCCTGCCACGTCGCTGGCCATGCGGGTCAGCTCACCGGCGGATTTCAGATCCTCGATGATGTCGCAGCCGCCGATCAGTTCACCCTGGATGAACAACTGTGGAAACGTCGGCCAGTTCGCGAAATGTGGCAACGCGGCACGTATTTGCGGATCGGCCAGCACATTCACGGCATGGAATTCGGCGCCCGCCTCAGTCAATGCCTGCGCGGCCCGACTGGAAAAGCCGCACATCGGGAATTGCGGCGTGCCTTTCATGAAAAGCACGATGGGATGCTCGGCCAGCATCGCCTTGATTCGCTCGTTGATGTCCATAGTTCGTGATTCATCTTTACAATGCAGATAGACCGATATTGTATCAGTCACCCGTCGGCTGCCGTCCGCTGCGCCGACCAGCATCCCCCAGCCACCGCTAAGGAGCCACTCATGGCGATCGAACTTCCTCCGCTTCCTTACGAAAAAAACGCACTGGAACCGCATATTTCGGCTGAAACGCTGGAGTATCACTACGGCAAGCATCACCAGGCCTATGTGACCAACCTAAACAAGCTGATCGAAGGCACCGAATTCGAAAAAAGCTCGCTGGAAGACATCATCAAGAAGTCCTCCGGTGGCGTGTTCAACAATGCTGCGCAAGTGTGGAACCACACGTTCTACTGGAACTCGATGAGCCCCAAGGGCGGTGGTGCGCCCAGCGGCAAGCTCGCCGACGCGATCACCAAGGCCTTCGGTTCGTTCGACAAGTTCAAGGACGAATTCAGCAAGTCGGCCGCCGGCAATTTCGGCTCGGGCTGGACCTGGCTGGTGCAGCGTCCGGACGGTTCGCTCGGCATCGTCAACACGTCCAACGCGGCCACGCCGATCACCGGCAGCGACAAGCCGCTGTTCACCACCGATGTGTGGGAGCACGCCTATTACATCGACTACCGCAACGCCCGCCCGAAATATGTGGAAGCGTTCTGGAACCTGGTGAACTGGGAGTTCGCGGCCAGCAATCTGGCCTGATCGAGCCTCGAGCTTCGCCATCGCTCCACTGTTGCCTCTAACCCAGCTCGTCATCCCTGCGCAGGCAGGGATCCAGCGGCCTCAAGTCTCAATCGAGCCAAAGGGCACTGGATTCCGGCCTGCGCCGGAATGACGAGCTAAAGAGTGCGTTCGACGATCCCGGAAGGCACCGGCTGTTTTGCTCCTCCCGCTTGATGATGAGGGGCGGGCGCTCGCGGGACGGCAACGCACGTAGGTTGGGGTGAGCGCAGCGATGCCCAACATCACGCCCCAGACCACGTTGGGCATCGCTGCGCTCACCCCAACCTACGGCTTCAGGCTCAGCCCCCTGCTTGCAGGGAGCAAATCAACAACAACTAGCGCAGCGCCTGCAGCCCTGGCTCAGCCTGCTCTTCACGGCCGAGTGCCCTGGCCATTTCGGCCAGCCGTACGACCATGATGGCGGCATTCGGCGCGCACAGCGTGGCGTGTCCCACCTTGCGTCCGGAGCGCCCCTGTTTGCCGTAGTCGTGCCAGTGCGCATCGACGGTGCGCAGCACCGGTGACGCGTCGGGCAGTTCGCCGATCCAGTTGAACATCACCGATACACCCCGCGCACCGGTGTCGCCCAGCGGCAGGCCGAGCACGGCACGCACGTGGTTCTCGAACTGGCTGGTATGCGCGCCTTCGATGGTCCAGTGGCCTGAGTTGTGCACCCGCGGCGCCATCTCGTTGCCGAGCAGCTCGCCGTCCTTGACGAACAGCTCCAGCGCAAACACACCCACGTAGTTCAGCCGCTCGGCCAGCGTGCGCGCCAGTCCGGTAGCGCGCTGCTGCAATTGTTCAATATCCAGTGCCGGCGCCAGGCTTAGCGCGAGCACGCCGTCGGTATGCCAGTTACGGGTCAGTGGCCAGGTGCGGAAATCGCCATCGCGACCACGTACCGCGATCACCGACAGCTCGCGCTCGAACGGCACGAACGCTTCGAGGATCAAGCCATGCGCCACCGCCTGCGCCCCAAGCGCAGCCCATGCGGCATCGACATCAGCCATGCTCTTGAGACGAAACTGACCCTTGCCGTCGTAACCGAGCCGGCGGGTCTTGAGAATCGCTGGTGCGCCGATCGCAGCCAGCGCGCGATCCAGGTCCTGGCGCGTATCCACGGCCATGAACTCGGGCGTTTGCAGGTTGCACTCGCGGAACAGGGTTTTCTCGGCCAGTCGATCCTGCGCGACCGCCAGTGCCTGGGGTTCCGGAAACACCGAAACGCGTTCGGCCAGCCAGCGCGCGGTTTCTGCCGGCACGTTCTCGAAATCGAAGGTGACCACATCGACCTGCGCGGCGAACGCTTCCAGCGCGGCGTAGTCGGTCCAGTCCGCTACGACCAGCTGGGTGACCTGCCCTGCGCAGGCATCCGCGGAGCTGTCCACCACCAGCGTGTTGACGCCCAGTGGCGCCGCCGCCAGGGCCAGCATGCGTGCCAGCTGACCACCCCCAAGAATGCCGAGCACCGGCTGACGCCGCTGACTCATTGACGCGGATCCGGCTGTTCGAGCACGGCCTGCGTCTGCTTCGCTCGCCAGGTATCCAGCGCGGCAGCCAGTGCCGGATCGTGCAAGGCCAGCACGGCCGTGGCCAGCAGACCGGCATTGACTGCACCGGCCCGGCCAATCGCCAGCGTGCCCACCGGAATCCCGGCTGGCATCTGCGCGATCGACAGCAGCGAATCCATGCCGTTGAGTGCCTTCGATTGCACCGGCACGCCGAGCACCGGCAAGCGGGTCTTGGCGGCCAGCATGCCTGGCAGATGCGCGGCCCCGCCGGCGCCGGCGATGATCACCTGGACGCCGCGCGCGATGGCTTCCTCGGCATAGCGAAACAGCAGATCCGGGGTGCGATGCGCGGACACCACCTGAACTTCATGGGCCACGCCCAGCTCAGTCAGCACGTTGGCTGCGTGCTGCATGGTTTCCCAATCCGAACGCGAACCCATCACTACGCCAACGCGCGGCGGCCTGGTTGTTCCTGACATGGCTGGGCCATCCAAAAACCGTTATTGTACGAGCTTTCCCCAGCCCCGGCAGCAACTGAGCCCCATGGACAAGCGCCTCCTCGACATCCTCTGCTGCCCGGTCAGCAAAACGCCGGTACGGCCGCTAAGCAAGCACGAACTCGAAGCGCTGAACGTCGCGATCGCCGCCGGCAAGGTCGATTCGGTCGCTGGCGTGGCCGTGAAAGAGCGCATCACCGAGGCATTGATCACCACCGACCGCAAGGTCATCTATCGGGTCGAGGACGGTATCCCGGTGATGCTGCCCGAGGAAGGTATCGGTACCCTCCAGCTGACGGACTTTCCCGCCTCAGCCTAGGCTGCCCGGATTCGGCCCCCATTTAGCGGCCGAGCATGACACGGACACCCACTTTGGCTTATCGTGGGGGCCTGCGCGGCCGATTCGGTTCCGCCTGCGCATTGCAACACTTCAGGGGTGTGGCGATGAACGAAGCCAGTGATTCATCCAGGGTAGTCAATCTGACCCAGCGGCTCGATCCCGCCAGCGAGCGCGTTGGCGAGTTGCTGAGCGCCGTGCGCGGCATCGCCAACCGGCGACTGCAGCAGTGGATCGGCAACATGTTCGAGCATGTGGACGACGCGCTGTTCGACCTCGCCGAGAAGGCCGAAAACAACGCCGCCCAGATGCATTATTTCGATGGCATGCGCGAAGTGCGCAAACGTCGTCCAGCGGTGGAACGCAACTTCCTGTCCGCCATCAGCCGTGACCTGGGTGAGTTGACCCACCCTTCGCAACAACCACACCCCGTATCTGCGCCGCTGACGCCTGGCACAGTCGAGCTATCGCTGGTCGCGGACAACGACCTGGAAGAGTCGCTTGCCATCACCAGCATGATCGGCAAGAACGAGCAACGGCTGGCGCGTGACCTGTTTGCCGTCAATCAGCGACTGTCGGTGATCTGCGGCGGCTACAAGATCGACGACGCCAGCAATCCCATGGCGCCAGCGATTCTGTCGCAGGCTTTTCGCCAGGCGCTGAACGAACTCAGCGCGGACATGCGAGTCAAGCTGATCATCTACAAGTTGTTTGATCGTTACGTGCTGTCTTCGCTGGAAGAGCTCTATCTGGAAATCAACGTCGAACTGGTCCGCGCCGGCGTGCTGCCGCAATTGCGGCATGAGGTGCTGCGCGGTGGTCACGCCGCACAGGTTGCCGCCGACGTTGCCCAGGCGGGCATTTCCTCCGCCATGGTCGCGGATGAAGTGGGCGAGATACCCAGCGATTTGCTGCAGACCTTGAATGCGCTGTTCAACGCGCGCCGTGGCCACGTCGGCGTCGAGGTCGGCATGGGCGCCATGCCGACCGGTCCGCTGCCTTCGGCCAACGAGTTGCTCGGTGCATTGAGCGTCCTGCAGAGCCAGATCACCAGTACCGGCCCGTTGCTGCATGCCAGGGCCGGCGATGCCGCCGCCCTGAGCCACGAAGTGGCGCAGCTGAAGGGTCAGTTGCTGACCCAGATCGGCGCGCTGCGCGGCGAGCGGCCCAGTCATGTCGCCACGATCGACGAGGACACGATCGACCTGGTCGGCATGCTGTTCGAATTCATCCTGGAAGATCGCAACCTGCCGGTCGAGATGCAGGTATTGCTGGCCCGGTTGCAGATTCCCTACCTCAAGGCGGCGATCCTCGACCGCAAGCTGTTCGCGCATCGTCAACATCCGGCACGCCGGTTGCTGGACGGTCTGGCCGACCAGGCCAAGAGCTGGTCGGAGGAATCCGACCGTGACCATCGTCTGTTTGAAAAGGTGAAGTCGATCGTCGAGCAGCTGCTGCACGATTTCGATGACGACATGGGCATCTTCGAGCGCCTGCTGGTCGATCTGCAGCAGTTCCAGGACCTCAACAAGCGCCGCTCCGAACTGGCCGAGCAACGCGTGGCCGAATCCACCCGGGGCCGCGAGAAACTCGAGCAGGCGCGCCGCCGCGCTGCCCGTGAAATCATCGACCGCATCGGCGATCAGAAACTGCCGCCGCTGGTGCATGGCGTGCTCGCGCGCGCATGGGCCAACCATCTGGTACTCACCCTGCTGCGCCAGGGCGACGAATCGCCCGAGTACAAGAGCGCATTGCGCTTCATCGACGATTTCATCGCCAGCACCCGTCCGGTGCATAGCCCGGAAAGCCGGCAATTGCTGCGTCAGATGTTGCCCGGCATTGAACGCTCGCTGCGCCTGGGCCTGGCCAACGTGGCGTTCCAGGAAGCCGATATCGAACGCCTGCTCGCCCAGTTCCATACCTACTATCGCCAGCAGCTCGGCGAAACGGTTGAGAATGCCGAGACCCCGGCCGCTGTCGAAGACGAGGCCATCCTGGCGATACCCGACAGCATTCAGCCGGTGGTCGACCGCGAGGCCGAGCTCGACGACGAAGCGCTTGACCGGGACGCCGTCATCGTCGCGCCGGACAGCCCCGAATGGCAGCAGGTCCAGACGCTGCAGCCGGGTACCTGGCTGGAATTCAGCCTCATCGACGAGCCCATGACACGTGCAAAACTGTCGTGGATCAGCCCGATGAGTGGCCGCTACCTTTTCGTCAACCGGCGCGGCCTGAAAGTCGCGGACTACTCGCCGCAGGAGCTGGCTGTTCTGTTGGCCGATGGCCATGCGCTGGTGCTCGCCGCCAACGCGCTGTTCGACCGCGCCATGAGCGCGATCGTCGGTCGGCTGAGCCAACCCGAAGCTGCGCCAGCCACCGGCACCGAATGAGCCCCGACCCCTTGTTTGAGTTACCGTCCGCCACCCACATCGCTGCCGACATCGAACACGCATTTGCCGAGGACCTGGGTCCCGGCGATGCCACTGCCGAACTGTTGCCCGCTGACGCCCATGCCAATGCCGAGCTGACGTGTCGCGAAGCGGCCGTCATCGCCGGCACGGCATGGTTTGATGCCTGCTTTCGTCGCCTGGATCCGTCCGTGCAGATCGACTGGCTGGCCCGGGACGGCGAAAGGGTCGCCGCCGGCGCCGTCATTTGCCGCCTGTCCGGCCAAGCCCGCTCACTGGTCAGCGCCGAACGCTCGGCATTGAACTTCCTGCAGCTGCTGTCAGGCACCGCCACGATCACCGCTGACTATGTCGCCGCCGTTGCCGGTACCGCTACACGCGTGCTGGATACCCGCAAAACCGTGCCCGGTTTGCGGCTGGCGCAGAAATACGCCGTGCGTTGCGGCGGTGGCCACAATCACCGCATTGGCCTGTACGACGCGATTCTGGTCAAGGAAAACCACATCATTGCCGCCGGCGGCATTGCGGCCGCGGTACAAGCCGCACGCCGGTTGCACCCCAAGCTGCTGCTGGAAGTCGAGGTGGAAAACCTCGATGAGCTGAGCCAGGCGCTGGATGCTGGCGTGGACCGCATCATGCTGGACAATTTCAGCCCGCCGCAGATGATCGAAGCGGTGCGGCACACGGCCGGCCGCGTTCCACTGGAAGTGTCAGGCAATGTCAGTCTGGACACGATCGGCGAGTTCGCCCGCACCGGCGTGGATTTCATTTCGGTCGGCGCGCTGACCAAGCACGTGCGGGCGGTCGATCTGTCACTGCGGTTGCGGCTGGCCTGACCGACCCTGCCAAGGTCTGCGCGTAGCTTGCGCGCGGCCAACGGCGCCCACACACTGTGGGAATGAGCGACCTTTCCAATCTGCTGCTGTTGCTGTTACTGGGCGTCGCCGTCGCGCTGTGGCTGAGGCTCAGCGTTGCCCGCGAGCGGGCGATAAAGGAAGCACGACAGCAATGCCAGCAGCACGGTTTGCAGTTGCTGGATGAAACCGTCGGGCTGCGCAGCATTCGCCTGCGTCGCGTGAATGGACTGCGCCTGATCGAACGCGGTTACGGCTTCGAGGTAAGCATCGATGGCGATGACCGCGAACCCGGACGCCTGTGGATGATCGGCAATTCACTCACCGGCCTGAGCCTGCCGACCATCGAGCTGGTTCCGCGCGAATCGATCGTCAGCTCAACCCCTGCCCCCGCGCCCGGCAGCAATGTCGTGCCACTGCATCCGCGCAACCGCCTGCATTGACGCAGTAGGTTGGGGTGAGCGCAGCGATGCCCAACATTCGTTGCCGGAAGGCTGAGGTACTGTTGGGCATCGCTGCGCTCACCCCAACCTACGCGATCTCCGTGCGGGACACGCGCCGGAGGTTACTTCACCACGCGCAGATGCGGCGCGCCGCGCTTGGGCTTGTCGCCGCCGGTGGAAGCGCCTGGTGCGGGCGGCACATCATCGGGCTCGGGAACAGATGGTGGTGGGTTGTCGCCGCCCTCGTCGGCCGGAAACATCATGCCCTGCCCGTTTTCCTGCGCGTACAGCGCCAGCACGGCCTGCACCGGGATATGGATCGCCTGGCTGACGCCGGAGAAGCGCGCCTGAAAGCTGATCCACTCGTTGCCGAGGTCCAGGTTGGACACCGCGCGCATGGCCAGGTTGAGCACCACCTGACCGTTCTTGATCACCTGCGGCGGCACCCGCACGCCCGCGAAACCGGCGTCGACCAGCACATACGGGGTCAGGTTGTTGTCACTGATCCAGTCGTAGATCGCCCGCAACAGATACGGACGATTCGAGTTCATGGGTACGGTTTCATTCTTGCTCATGGAGTTGCCGCATCGCCCTTTCCTGATCGGTCATGCTGCGCGCAAAACCCTGACTGTGGAACAAACGCTCGCCATAGTCGATGATCGACCTGCCTTCGCGACCAAGATCGACCTGCAGCCAGGGCAATCGCCAGATGACCGGTGCGACCAGACAGTCGACCAGGCTCATCTCAGCGTTGAGAAAAAATTTCGACGCCTTGAACAACGGCAATGCGGCCAGCAGGTGTTCGCGCAAGCGTTTGCGCGCAGCATCCGCCGGACGGCCACCCGCCCGAATGATGTCGACTTCGCTCAGCCAGTCCTTTTCGATCCGCACCGCGGCGACCCGCAGACGTGCACGCGACAGTGGATCGATCGGCATCAGCGGCGGATGCGGATAGCGCTCGTCGAGGTATTCGCAGACTACCGATGTGTCGAATAGCGTGAGGTCACGATCGACCAGGGTCGGCACCGTGGCGTACGGATTGAGATCGATCAGGTCCTCCGGCGGCTTGGCCGGGTCCACCAGTACACGTTCGTAACTGACCCCCTTTGCGGCCAGCACCAGGCGTGCGCGATGACACTGGATGTCGTCGGCCGTGGTGTACAGCGTAAGTACGGTACGCGAGCGAGCGCTTTGGACCATGCGCGATTCCCCATCAGTGAGAACGATTGCGGCGGCTCATAGCCGCCGCAATCGGGTGAGGGCCATCCGGTTTAGTGGACGTCTTTCCAGTATTCCTTCTTGAGCACATAGGCCAGCAAGGTAAACATGACCAGGAACAACAGTACCCAGATGCCGTACTGATGACGCTGCAAGGCCGCTGGCTCCGAAGCGTATTCCAGGAAGCTGGTCAGATCACGGGTGGCCTGCTGGTACTGCGCCGGCGTCAGCTTGCCCGGGTGGGACAAGGTGAGCTTTTCCACCTCGTCGCTGCCAGGCTTCATCACCGCGGTCTGCTGACCCTGCAGCTCCGCCAGCGGGAACGGCATGGCTGCATTCGGCAGTACCGTATTGTTCCAGCCGATCGGGCTGCTCGGATCCAGATAGAACGAGTTGAGGTAGTTGTAGACCCAGTCGTCGCCCTTGGCACTCACTTCCAGCGACAGATCCGGCGGATCCTTGCCGAACCACTTGGTCGCCGACTCTGCCGGCATGTGCGACACGATCGGATCGTCGAACCGGGCGCCGGTGAAGTTGAGGTTCTGCATCACGTCCTGTTCGGACAGACCCAGATCCTCGGCGATACGCGAGTAACGCACGTACTTCAGCGAATGACAGCCGACGCAGTAATCGAAGAACAACCGGGCGCCACGCTGCAATGAAGCCTGGTCGCGCACGCTCGCACCGGAGCTGACCAGTTCAGGGCCTTCCGCCTGCACCGACATACTGCCGACGAGCAAGCCGAGTCCCAGCGCGATCGAGGGGATGATCCGTTTCATCAACTTAGTCATGCATCGTCACCCGATCCGGAACCGGCTTGGTCTTCTCCCAGCCGAAATGTGTGTAAGCCCAAAGAAACACGAAGAAGCCGAAGTACAGGATGGTCATCACTCGACCAAACAGGTTTTCCCAGGTCGTGAGATCGACGTTGCCGAACCACTCCGGAATCACTTCAGCCGTAATGCCGGCACCGACTGCGCCGAGGCCGAAGAACGCCAACACGAACACCGCCAGTCCGACCTTGTAGCCGGTGCCGCGGTAGCGGATCGACTTGACCTTGCCGCGATCGAACCACGGCAGCAGGAACAGCACGGCGATCGCGCCGAACATCGCCAGCACGCCCCACACCGCCGAACCCAGGAACGAGGGAATCATCCGCACGATCGCGTAGAACGGGGTGAAGTACCACACCGGCTTGATCTCCGCCGGAGTGACCAGGTTGTTCGCCATGATCGAGTTGTCGTGCTCGAGGAACCAGCCGCCAAACGTCGGTGCGAAGAAGATGATGAACGCCGCGATCAGCAGGAAGAAGCCCACGCCGACCAGATCCTTCAACGTGTAGTACGGGTGGAACGGAATGCCGTCGGACGGCTTGGTCGCGTCCCAACGATTGCCCTTCGGACCCTTCTTGATCTCCACGCCGTCCGGGTTGTTCGAACCCACTTCGTGCAGGGCGGCGATATGCAGCACCACCAGCAGCAGCAACACGATCGGCAGCGCGATCACATGCAGTGCGAAGAACCGGTTGAGCGTGGCATCGGCCGGCAGGAAGTCACCCATGATCCATTCGACCAAGGTCTGGCCGATGAACGGGATGGTGCCGAACAGCGAGATGATCACCTTGGCACCCCAGAACGACATGTTGCCCCACGGCAGCACGTAGCCCATGAACGCCTCGGCCATCAATACCAGGAAGATCAGCATGCCGAGCAGCCACACCAGCTCGCGTGGCTTCTTGTACGAGCCGTACATGATGCCGCGGAACATGTGCAGGAACACCACCACGAAGAACAGCGACGCGCCGGTGGAATGCATGTAGCGGATCAGCCAGCCCCACTCCACATCACGCATGATGTACTGCACCGAATCGAACGCGCCCGCTGCGCTCGGGTTGTAGTTCATCGTGAGGAAGATGCCGGTGACGATCTGGTTGACCAGCACCAGGATCGCCAGCGAGCCAAAGTAGTACCAGAGATTGAAGTTCTTCGGCGCGTAGTACTCGGTCATGTGTGCGCGGTACATGGGCATCAAGCCCGGCGCACGCTCATTGACCCAGTCGCCGATGCGGGTAAACACGTTGGCCATTACGCAGCCCCTTTCGGATCAACGCCAATCTGGATCGTCGTATCGTCAATGAAGTTATACGGCGGAATTTGCATGTTCTTCGGTGCCGGCACGCCCTGATAAACGCGACCCGCCATGTCGTAGCGCGAGTGGTGGCATGGGCAGTAGTAGCCACCCTGCCAGTTCGGATCGAACGGCTCGGGCTTCATTTCACCCACATAGCCCGGCACGCAACCCAGATGGGTGCAGATGCCGATCATGACCAGCCACTCGGGCTTGATCGAACGGGTTTCGTTCTGCGCGTACTTCGGCTGCTGCTCGGCAGAGCTACCATCAGACTTGGGATCGACCAGACGCCCATTTTGCCCCGGCAGGGCAGCCAGCTGCGTCGGCGTGCGATTGACGATGAACACGGGCAGGCTTCGCCAGCCGACAATCAGCTGTTGACCAGGCTCGATCTTGCTCAAGGACTGGGTCACCGGAGCGCCAGCCGCCTTGGCACGCGCGCTGGGTTCCCACGACTTGATGAAGGGCACAGCTGCCGACACGATTCCTAAGCCACCAACCACCGCGGTGGCAGATGTAAGGAAACGGCGGCGGCCGTGATCGACGACTTCGTTCGCCATCAGGCTCTCCGGTACTTGCAATGCATGGAGGGTTTGGGACCCCTTAAAAATCGCGTTAGTGTAGCGTCAGGGCCTGCCCCGTACAATAAAACCGCCCAGCCGGCGAACGCCGATCCACCACGACCGCTCGCCACGACTTGCCGAGACTCCTTACGACATGAAACATGCCGCCGGCACGTTCGCCTTCATTGTCCGCTTCGTCATCCTCGGATTGGCGGTGGCGTTTGTGCTCGGGTTGTTCTGGCCCGACATGGGCGAGCGCCTGCGCAGCCATGTCGGCCTGGGCAAGACGACCACCGAGGTGGCTGCCCCGATAACGCATTCGGGGCTGGGGCCGGTCTCCTATGCCGACGCCGTAGCCGTCGCGGCACCTTCGGTGGTGAACATCTACGCCAACAAGGTGGTCAGCGAGCCGGCGTTGAAGATGTACAACAACCCGGTGCTGCAGCAGCTGTTCGGCGGTGCACCCACCACGTACAAGCACAGCGAGCAGACTCTCGGCTCCGGCGTCATCGTCAGCGCACAAGGTCAGGGTTACGTACTGACCAACAATCATGTGATTGCCCACGCGACCGACATCCAGGTGCTGCTGTACGACGGCCGCATTGCCAAGGCCACGCTGGTAGGTGCCGACGAGGAGACCGACCTGGCGGTATTGAAGATCGATGCAAGCAACCTGCCGGTGATCCACCTGGCCGATGAGCAGCAGCTACGCGCTGGCGACGTGGTGCTGGCGATCGGCAACCCGCTCGGCCTCAACCAGACCGTGACGATGGGCATCATCAGCGCCGTGGGACGCCAGTTGAACAACGCCAGCGCGGAGGATTTCATCCAGACCGACGCGGCCATCAATCTGGGCAATTCCGGTGGCGCGCTGATCAATACCTCAGGCGAACTGATCGGCATCAACACGTTGCTGATCGGCAAGGCATCCGGCGCGGAGGGCATCGGCTTTGCGATTCCCGTCGCCACGGCGAAGAAAGTGCTGGACCAGATCATTGCCACCGGTCACGTGGTGCGCGGCTGGATCGGTGCCGACTACGGCTTCGTGCCGGTCGCCGCCAACAGCGGACTGCCGGCGGCGGCGCGCGGCGCCCAGGTCACCGATGTCTATCCCGGCGGACCGGCCGCACAGGCCGGCATCCAGCTGCACGACATCCTGCTGCGCATCGGCACCGACGACATTCTCGACCCTGCCGACCTGCGCCGCCACGAAGCCGTGCTCAAACCGGGTAGCCGCGTGGAAGTTTCCGGTCTGCGCAACGGCGCTCCTTTCCATATCGACGTCACCGTGGCGCAACGGGCACCGGTAAGTGCCAGCGCTACTGACGACACGACGGATACGAACGACTCGAACGACTAAACGTAGGTTCGATGTACCGGGCGCGACTCGATGGACATCGCCCAAGCTTGTAGTCGCCGCTCGCTCCTTGCGCAAAGATCTGCACGAACGATCTAACGGGGATCCCCAAAAAAGACCTCGTCATTCCTGCGCAGGCAGGAACCCAGCGACCTCAAGCCGTCAAAGCAAGCAATCGAATGACCGCGTCGCTCTTGAGAAGCACGCACCACACTTCTAGTCCGGCGCGCGCGAAGCCAGCGGCGGATGCAGCACGGCGCTGTAGCGTTTGCGCAAGGTTCCTACGCGTTCCACGTACACCTGGGTTTCGGCGTACGGCGGTACGCCGCTGTATCGCTGCACGGCGTTGGGACCGGCGTTGTAGGCGGCCGCAGCGAGTCGTTCGTCCCCGTTGAAATCATGCAGCAGCATGCTCAGGTAACGCGCACCACCGCGGATGTTCTGATCCGTATTGAACGCATCCAGCACGCCCATGTCATTGGCCGTGCCCGGCATCAGCTGCATCAACCCCTGCGCGCCCTTGAGCGACATGGCGTGCGGGTTGAACGCGCTCTCGGCATGGATGATCGCGCGCAGGAACGCTTCGTCCACACCAAATTCGACGCTGGCCGCACGTATCGTGTCGGCAAACGCAGTGAGGTTGAGGCTCACGCTGCCCCAATGGATCGTCGAGTGCAGATCGCAGGCGACGCACGTTGCTAGATACGTGAACAGCATGGTCACTGCGCGGCTCTTCTGACCGACCGGCTGCAGATTGGTGTATTCCACACTGCCGTCCGGCCGCACGATCCGATACACCGCACCGCGCAGAATGCGCGTGCCGGGATCGTCCGCCAGGGCCACCGGCGCCTGGAAGTCATGCGATTCGTGATAACTCCATTGACCTGGTGCGCCAGTAGCCGGCTGCTTGACGCCGGTTTCGATCGAGCCATGCACGCCGGCCAATGAAACGTGGGGCACCGACGCTACGTCGAGGCGCTGCGCGCTGGTTTCCACTGAACCTTGCACCCAGGCCAGTGAACTGCGCTCAGCGCCACCTGCTCCGGTACCATCGGGCTTGAGATGATCTCCATTGAGATCGTGTGCCGTGGTCGTGACGGAACCGGTCACTTGCGTCAGGGATACCGGCGGTGCAGGCGCCTTGTTGCGAGGTGGGGTCGTTCCATAGCTGCTGATTTTCGTGCAATCGTGGTAACCCACCGCGCTGCTGCTGAACACCGTCTCGCCACTGGAACCGGTGCAGTGATACAGCGCGCCGGCCCGCGCCGTGGGCAGCCACAGCAGACCCGCCAGCAACACGCAACCAAGCACGACCCGAAACAGGATCGAATGGATTGGGAAGCCCCCGGCACGCCGATCGACGCTTCCCCCGTGGCTTGCAACGTCGAACATGGATGCAGTGTGCAACCAAGGATGGCTGGCGCCAAGTGCGTCAGCGTGATTTCGTGCGCCACGACCGTTTGCTGTCTGCCCCACTGCGCGCCCATGAAGTCAGCCGAAACCCCTACCTGCGCAAGCTCTGCTCCCTCCCCTGCTCGCAGGGGAGGGCTGGGGTGGGGTCGCTCTTCGCCCGAAGATCAAAAGCCTTACCCCCTCCCAACCTCCCCCTGCTCGCAGGGGGAGGAGCATGAAGAGCTGCGCTCCCTCCCCTGCTTGCAGGGGAGGGAGCATGAAGGCCCGTGCCCCCTCCCCTACTTGCAGGGGAGGGTTGGGGTGGGGTCGCTCTTTGCATGAAGATCAAAAGCGTCACCCCCTCCCAACTGTTGCATGAAGATCAAAAGCTTC
>Ga0302315_10000108_pt1 | contig 98413 bp, 87 predicted proteins | sample III_Palsa_N3_1_FD_200532 | JGI IMG/M metagenome (GOLD analysis project Ga0302315, IMG submission 200532) | Peat permafrost microbial communities from Stordalen Mire near Abisko, Sweden - III_Palsa_N3_1 | ecosystem: Environmental > Terrestrial > Soil > Palsa > Peat permafrost | place: Sweden...
GTAATTATAAGGACTTAAAAATGGGTTCAAATTTTTTTATTATTTTTATTTTTATTTTTACTTTCGGAACTATATTTAAAACCTTTGATTGGTCTTATAGTAAACTATTGATTTTTTTCGGAGTAGTAGGAATGATAATTACAGGATTTATTAATTATAAAATCAAACAAAGAAACCTAATATTTATATTATTGCCTCTATCAGTGGTTTTCTTATCTTGTAATTCTTCTGTTGATAATAGTAAACATTTATATAAGTTTATTCTAAAAGATAGTAATTTCATAGATACTAATTTTATCATTAGGGGATTTATTGATCCTGAATTTACAATGCAGCGGACTATACTTCAAGATTCATCATATAAAGATTCTTCTTTAATTTGTTATGATGGAATTCAAGATTGTGTGATTCGTTATAAAAAGGAATCTAATGGCGATTGGGTAATTCTGTTAAATGGTAAGTGGAATATATTTTTTGATAACAAATCAAAGCATCTTCAGAAGATAACTATTGTTAATGATACAACATTTATTTTTCCGATTACAGAAAAAATTACAGAGGATGACAAAGTGATTCCATATAATAAAAGAGTTTTGGACAAAAATACAGTAATATACCCTTTCAGAATCAAGAATATTCATTTGCATGAACCTGAATATAACTCTGTATATTGGTTTGAGCCAACATTCGGAATTATAGCTATTGAATCTCCTCCAGATTATATTGTTAGAGAAGATTTTTCTAATTATTTGAGAAATCAGATGAATAATAAGTAACAGTAATCTTCTATTGCCATCCAACAGTTAAAAAGAAATGATCTATTAAAAAACTTAATATCAAAAAAGGGGCAGTTAATTTAACTGCCCCTTTTACTATTTCTTTTTTCCTCCTCCTTGATTCGGATTCATTTGCTTCCCTTTGTTCCCTTGATTAGCAGCATGAGTTTTATTTTGCCCTGGGTTTCCCTTATTAGGGTTTTTAATATCTGCATTATGATTTTGTTTTGCCATATTATGTAGCTTTAGTTTGCATTAAAATTTACAAAAATTATAGGGAAATTTTGCTCTATAGCTTTCTTTTAATTCTAATTTAACAATCATTTAACACTAATTTTAGAAAAATTCTCTTACAATTTAGGCTAATTTATTAGCCAATTGATTGAAAAATAATTTGTTTGGCATGCAATTTGGTGACTTTATGCTACGTTAATATTCAAATTTATAGTTCCAGAAGTTGAATAATTATTGAGTTTAATTTTTATGATTGGGAGTTTAAAGCAAAGACTTATCACTCTGGAATCAGATCTAAAGAAAATAGACCAGGAGGAAATTCATGCTCTTGCCAAAGCTAAAAGGTCTCTTATCCATATTAAGGAATGCTGTAAAGAGTTATCCCTAATGTCCTTAAAAAATGAATTTAAAGATAAGAAAGAAGAGATCGAATTTTTTAAGGAGCTAAAGTTGTCCTTCTACAGTAAACTCTATTATTTTACTGATATAATTAATCTTGAATCCCAACGGCCTAATGGTAGTGATAAGGTCAAAAGAAAATTCTTAAAAGAGCATCTATATAAAATCAGTGAACACTTTAATCTTCATAGGGCATTATATCAGTATTACCGTATGGAGCTAACAGACTGGGACGACAAATATTTTACTCAGATAAAAAAATTTGAAAATAAATACGATGCTCAGGGGAATATCATACAATGTGAGGATGATTATTCTTCTACCCATGATTTACTGTTTGCAAAAATTATTGCCAATGATAAGTTTGAAACTTATTTGAGAAGAGAGCTTATTAATTTATCAAATAATAAAAACACCGACATTGCTTCTGTACCAGATATAGAAGCAATATCAACTGTTCATAAGAAACTAACCTGGACGGCATCAAAATCTGCACTGACAGAGCTTATTTATGCTGTCCATTGTTCTGGAAGTGTTAATAATGGGAAAGCAGATATAAAGGATATAGCAGAATTTGTAGAGGCTATGTTCAATGTAGACTTGGGAGATTTTTACCGTACCTACGTAGAGCTTAGAATGAGAAACCATCAGACAAAATATCTGGATTCATTAAAGGATGCTCTATTACTAAAAATGGATGAGGATGATGAGAAGGAGAATAGGGATCCTTTGGCTAAGAAATGATAAGTCATAGAATTATAAAAATAGCACTAAAGGGCTATTGATCATAAAAGCTAGAATTAGTAATTTTTGCGTTAATATCTTTTATTAAAAATCATACTACTATTAAAAAATAAACAAACATTGCAGAACAACATGGATAATGATAAAATAGAAAAAATAATTGTAGAAGGGATTAAACAAGGGCAGTATCCAAGATTTGTATACAAATATCGTATCTCAGATTCAGTTCAAAATCCATATTTCGATAGTATTATTACAAATAATGCTTTGATGTTTTCATCTCCTAAAGCATTTAATGATCCCTTTGATTGCCAATTACAACCGGTAACATTCCCTATGGCATCTGAAGTAAAAGAATTCTTAGATAAGGTTCTTCCTTTAGCACCCCAGAATTTGAAAGACAATCTTCTAATAAATGCAATGGCTAATCCTGATAAATTTTCTAAAATAATAGAAGATGCTATTAATTTTGATGAAAAAGGAGTTTTATGTTTAAGTCAGGAGCCAGATAATATTTTACTTTGGTCCCATTATGCAGATAATCATAAGGGTGTATGCTTAGAATTTGATATTTTGGAAGATTTGGGTTTTTTTTCAATTCCGTTAAAAGTTATTTATGAAGAAATTTATCCCATTTATAATCATATGACTGAATCAAATCAAATAGTAATGAAACTTATCAAAACAAAATATGACTTATGGAAATACGAAAAAGAAATTCGAATTTTCAAACAAGAAAAGAAGTTATATAATTTCAATAAAAAGGCATTAACTAAAATTATTTTTGGATGCAATACTCCACAGGTAGAAGTGGACAGAATTAAAAGGTTAGCAGATACAAGCGGCTACAAACATATGACATATAGTAAAGCTGAAAAGCAAATAGGAGTTTATGGTTTGACTTTACAACAAATTTAGACTTGTTTAAATATTGCTTTAATGCCCTTTCGGAATAATATTGACTATTACATTAAATTCTTTTTCCTTGCTTGTCAAGTCATTTTGGATGCCTTTAGGATTACTAATATAGCCTTCAGGATCATAAACAAAGCAATATAAGGTTTTACAGTCAGGGTGTTTCTTATAATGGGCAATATCAATAATAAGCTGTTCTCCTAATTGTTTACTTTTCAAGGTAGCTCTAGTTTTCTTAACTTCTATAATTACTTGTTCGCTCTTTAATAAAAAATCACAACGAGTTGAGCTTCCAGCATAACTTGGAATCCACTCTTCTGATCGTATGTCTTCAAAGTAAATCTTTAATAGGGCATGGAGAAGATCTTGAACATCGTATTCATCATTAATATCAAGAGTAGGTCTTTCATTATATCTTTGTCTGATTTGTTTAGCAATTAAATGGAATTTGTCGCATAACAATCCAATAAGAAAGGTAGCATCAACTTCGTTAGTAGTTGACTTAGATAATTCTTTGATTTTTTTCTTCTTTTCACTCCAAGGGAAAGAACTTCCACAATGCTCACATATATTAGGTACTGGAGTCGATACGCCCGATAAATCAATAATATTATCATAAATTATATCACCTTTTATATCATTACCACAAGTTGGGCAACCATGAATAGTTTTTTCACCACATGCAGTACAAAATTTTTTCCTAAAGCCAGGATTACTATAATATCTATCTGTTATTTGATGCCCATTTAAGCAGACTTGTTGAGTATCCTGTCTTCCCATGTTAAGATAATTTAGTCAAAGTTAATGTTTTTATGGATTACAAAATTACCTTTTGAAGATTTAAAGTAAAAATTGATAATGCAACTTTACTTTCCCCAAGATGCACCCATCCTGGGGTTTTTGTTTTTGCTACTATTTCTTATAAATAACTTTCTAATTCTCTTGAAATAATCCACTTTCTCACATCTTGGGTAAATTCTGCCCGATTCATCCAATAGTAAAATTTATTCTTTCATAATATCAGGTACTTAACAGTATTCTGAAAATTTCTTTACCGAACTCGGTATCACCCTGCGGATTTAAGCAAGCCAATCTTCCCTCCTTTGCATAGAACGCAAGACGAAAAGAGCCATGAAAAATTCCATTCTGATTTCGGAAGTAAGTCCAGAGCAATTAAAGGACATGCTCAAGGAAGCCCTTCGTGAAATCCTTCACGAAAACGGCAGCCTTCCCAAACAAGAAGAAGACGGGCTGCTGACCAGCGAGGAAATGATGAAGATGTTCGGCATCACCAAGATCACCCTCTATCTGTGGAGGAAGAAAAAGCTCATGCCCTATCACCGGATAGCCAGGAAAATCTACTACAAGAAGTCAGAAGTTTCAGAAGCCTTAAAATTCTTGCCCAACTATAAAGGAAGGAGAAAATCATGACCTACAGAGAAGACTATGAGCTGCTTGTCAGAATGATTGACAACACTCAGAAACAGATCGAAAAGAATACCAAAGACAGGCTGCACCTCATCGCCGAACTGGAGCTTTTGCAGCAAGACTTTAAAGAAATGAGAGCAATAAGAAGAACTACTATGAGAACAGAAAGGAGAAACAAACAATGAGCAAGGACAGATTTTATGAAAAAAAGGTAAAGAAGATCAATGAGCTTCAGGAAGCCTTAAAAAATGACCCTGAAAATGAAAGCTTAAAAACAGAGATCAAAAAGGAAGAAGAAGAGCTGTTCTCCTATGTAGTCCAGAGCAGTAAAGAGCTGGAGCAATTCCTTGACCTCTATGAGGTGAATACCAGTGATGATGACGAAGACTAAACCAGAACTGCCATGAACAGCCAGAATAAAATTATACAGGTCAAGCCCTATTCACTCAGCGAACTGGCCTTGCTCTACGGGGTGAGCCGCCCTACTATGCGCAAATGGCTGAAGCCTTTTGCGGAGGAAGTGGGAGAACGGATAGGCAACTACTACAACATCGTTCAGGTCAAAGTCATCTTTGAGAAGCTCTGGTTTCCCTATACGGTAGAGTTTTCTGATGAAGGTGAAGAGCTGAGGAACCGGATGCCTGTCCAAAATGGAAAAAGATGAGAAACCTTTGAAAGGATTGGAAAGGACTGGAAAAAAGTGGAAAACCAAGTTCAAAAGAGAGTGAATATTTACATCATGAACGCAAGCACAGCACAAAGCCAAAGCAATTTTTCAATATTTCTCTTAGGGGCAATATTGAACATACTGGCGGGACTGGATTATACGAGCCTGATGGATTACACCGCCAAAGCAATCATAGGAGGTATCGTCTGGCTCGTCTTCAAGGTCATTGCCGATTTCGTCAAAGAGAGATTCATAGTAAAGGAAAAGAAGGGAGAGGAAGAATGATTAAGGGTAAGCACATCCTGATAGGGGCAGGCATAGCAGCGTTGATTTCAGGAGGGGCTTACCTCTTAAATCTGAGCAGGCTCTCCAGAGAGCTACAGGTAGTAATCAAAGCAAGCCTGTACAAACTCTCCCTGAGCGGTGCAGTGATACGGATAAATGTAACCCTGAAAAATCCGACATCAGGAAAAATGACCGTAAAGCATCCCTTTGTAAAAATACAGTACAAAGGGACAACGCTGGCAAGCTCAGATATAAAGGACACGGACTATGATCTGTTAAAGTATTCGCAGAAGGACTTAGAGCCGATAGACATTAACCTGAGCTTTCTTACGCTGGCGACAAGCGCACCGGCATTGCTGAAAGCCTATCGGACAGAAGGAACATTGCCAATAACAATAGTAACAGTAACGACCATTGACAACCGGATACCCTATACGAAGACAGAAACTATCACATTGGGCAGTAAGCAGGGATGACAGCGGGGAATAACCATTAGAATAAGGGGAACAGAGAGTAAGAGCAGAAGGAAGAAGAGAGAGAAGCGTATGGAAGCACTAGCAGGAAGAAGAGTAAGAAGCGGGAAGGAATATGATGCTCTCTTTCCCCTGCCTAATGGTAAAGACGACACGATTAAGAAAAGCGCTGATGTAAACGATACGGTCAATTTTATACGGAAGATCGTACCGCTTACGCTTGACGATACAAAGAAGATTGCAGCATTAAAGAAAGGAAGAACGCCTGAGGAGACATGCAGAAACTACTGGCAGTTTGTTTACAGGCATATTCCTTACAAGAGGGATAAGGATGGAGTAGAGCAGGTAAGACGGCCTGCAAGAACATGGTGGGACAGGAACCACGCAGACGAAGAAGGAAAGGTTGGCGTTGACTGCGACTGTTACACCGTGTTCTTAAGCTCCATGCTGACTAATGCAGGGATACCGCATAAATACAGGATTACCAAGTATCCCAAACGTCCCCCTGAAATACCGGCATGGCAGCACATCTATATAGTAGTTCCCAGAGACGGCAAACCAAACCGTGCGCTGAAAGCTAGGAGCGACTATATAGTAATGGACTGCGTGAAGAATGCCTATGACGATGAACAACCTTATCTGGAAGCAAAAGACTACAATATGAGACTGGACTATTTAAACGGGATTGACGGAGAAGAGGAGTATCAAGTCCCCAAAGAAACCGATGTACAAGACCTTGCAGCCATCTACGATGAGGAAGATTTAGGAAAGCTGGGGCAATGGCTGAAGAAAGCGGAAAAGAATATAGGAAATGAGGCAGGCAAAGCCTTCCGTACCTTTAATAAAATTGCCGACCCTGCTACTATCCTGTTAAGAAACGGCGTATTACTTTCCATGAAGGAGAATTTTTTCAATGTGGCAAAAAGGCTGAGGTATGCCTACCTCACGGATGCACAGGCTGTGCAACTGGGAATTAATACGGAAGCTCTCAAGGTACTCAGAAAAGTTAAAGACAAGCTGGAAACTATTTACTGGCAGGCAGGCGGTAAAAAGCAGAACCTTCAGAAAGCAGTCCTTACAGGCAAAGGGAACAAGGACAAAAAGGTGCAACTGGCAGGGCTTTTCGGAGTGGAGGACGAATACGCCGATCAGGACGAGTACAACATTATCCATTCTACTACCAATGGGCTGGAAGGGCTTGGGGTATTGCCAGCAGCAGCCATTGCAGCAGCTACTTCAGCAATGGCTGCCATATCGAAAGTACTGGGGCAGGTAAAAGGCTTATTCAAATCAGGAAGCTCTGATGAAAAATCCATGTCTTCGGAAACCCCCGATGCCTCGGACGATAGTTCAACGGACAGTTCTGCCGACACTACAGATACTTCCACTACTACTACCACAGATACCAATGCTGCTACGACTACTTCTGTTGCTGCTCGAACAGCAGTACCAGCTCAATATCGAAAACGAAGCGTACCAACTGCTCCTGTTTCTCAAAGCCAAAGCGATACTAGCGCCCAGGAAGATACGGGTGATGCTCAGGATGCGGGCAATTCGGACGGGCAGAAAACGCAGGATACTACTACCTCAAAGGGGCCGATGGCATGGGCGAAAGCGAACCCGCTTCCGGCAACGCTGATTGTGGCAGGAGCATTAACGGGGGGCTATCTGCTGATAAAAAACCTGCATCACGGGAATACTACTACCAACCCTTACCAGTATCAGCCGAGGGCAATGCCACTGAACGGGACTAAAGAAAGGAGAGCAAGAAAGAAAAAGAAGAAGGCGGTAAAAACAACCAGAAAAATAAAGGCAATCAGAATTAATTAAATCATGGCAAAGAAAGGACGAAAGAAAAAGAGCGAGCTGAGCGGGATAAGCGCAGCCCTCTCTCCGACCAAAGTGAGCGGAGAAATAAAGCCAAAGCAGTTGGGCATGGGGCTGGTAGCATTGGCGGCAGGGAACATCGTAGGCTCCATCATATTCGGTAAGCACTCCCTGATTCCTTCGGTAGTAGTAGGAGGCGTAGGCATCGCCAAGAAGAACCTTTACCTGACAATGGCTGGCGCAGGAATGTTCCTTGCCAACGGGTATCAGGGGACAACTCCTCCGGCAACTACTACTACTAATGGAGTAGAGGACGATGAAATGAGCGGGTTTGATTTCAAGACCTTTACCGAGCAGGCGAAGGAACGGGCTAAGAACTACCTCTCAACTTTTGCAGAGAAGCTTTACCTGCCCAAGCCGAAGACAGCAGAAGCAGTGAACGGACTGAACGGAGATGGGGATAAGGTGAACTACTTTGTCAATCCCTATAATCCCAACAAGCAGATTGACATGAGCGAGCTGGATAATCTTTCCACGCAGATCGCAGACCGGAACAAACCTGTGAACGGGACAATGGGAGAGGCAGAGGCGGAAACAGAGGAGAGGAATTTCTGAAAAAATTTAAGCGTAAGAACTTCTTACGCTTAAATCAGGAGGCATGGTAAAAGGATATATGCCACTCCTATTTAGAAAATTATTAAATGCGAAGTAAAGGTAAACAAATTCTAAAACAGAAAAAACGATGATAGAAGGGTTAGGAATGCTCGCCAACAGCGAGTACAACAACACGGGAGACCTGCTGGGCTTGGGAGAAATTGATAACGAGCTGATGGGCTACCTGAATGCGCTTGATCCGGTAACACGGTTCAAAACCGTCAGCAAGCTTGCCAAGAAGCCGACAGCCTCCAAAGGCTCAAGAGCAGAAATGGAGAAGTTCTTTAACGAGCTTCCGGCACACATCAAGCAAGGCTTGCTTCATGGAAAACTAAGGCTGGCGGATTCGCTGATCTATACCATCAAGCCTATTTCTGCCAGTAAAACGATCAAGATGTTTGAAACGCAGGACGTAAAGCAGGTCGGGCTGAGGAACATCAGCAACGGCAGGCTGCCGAAGAATACGGCATTACTGGTATCAGGAATTGTCCTCTTGCAGGGCGTTTCAAAATCGCAGAATGCAGACGATGTAATGTCTACCAGCTGGGACGTGATAGACGGTGTAGGAGCATTGAGTACAGGAGAGTTTACCCTGAAGGCAAACAAGAAACAAATACTGGACTCTACCTCCAATTATGTATTCCGCACTACAGGCTTCAATCAGGTAACCAAAGGCTACTATAAGCTGGCGAATCCCCGATTGATACAGGACGATGTGGACGTCGAATGGGAAATAGACTTAGGCTCTATCACAGGGCTTGACCCCAATGCCTTCCTGTTCGGAGGCTTACATGGAACTGCGACTATTCCATAGTCGGGATTACTATTGGCTGAGGAAACGATTTTCCTCAGCCTTTACTTAAAATTTTACTAGGAGAACATAGCACAAGAGGAGATGGATAACTATAGAAAATTTGTCAAAAAACGGTACAGCTTTATGGTAACAGCTTCCAATGCGCTGTCCCCTCAGAAGTTTGAGCTGGACAAGAATGTAAAGCTGGTAAAAGAGCTGCTTATGAGTTCAGGCAATCCGAATCTTTTATTCTACAGGGGTTCGCAACGGATTGAGATCAACGGGGAGGAAATCTACCCTGATGGTTTTGAATCCAGATTGCTGATGAGTGGGATAAGCGTTCCCCCCGATCAGAAGTTTTCCAGCCTGGGAGAAGCGGTAGTAGCAGGAAACGGAGAGATTAAGCTGCAATACATGGATACGGATAATCCCTCTGCTCCTTTCCAGCCTTATGAAGTGAGTTTGTACTTAACCTGTGAGCTGGAATAATGGAAGGACTGAGAAAGAAAAAGAAGTACGTGGTAGCCATTGTGGAGATCAGGCAACCAGAGCGATACAAGCAGTTCGAGATCAAGCTGCCCGCTAATGTAGCGAAAGTAACGGGAGTTATTATTACTTCATCCAAGATAGATTAAAGAAGTATGGCACGATTAGGAACGGTAACCTTGCAGACGATGGATAACTCAGACCTGTTTCTCAAAGAGGAAGTATTTCTGGATGGAGTTACTGATCCTTTTGAAGTCCAGTCCGGCATTCAGGAGCCGGGTTTTGAAGCAGGGAAGGCGTGGGAAACCGGAAGCGTACCGAGCCGAATTCCGGTACTGGTAGAAGGAGATGCTTCAGTCATTACCGGATGGTTCTCAGGAGACGTGCAGAATTTTAACGGAGCGTTCCGCATACAGGTGTATATCGAATTTGAAGAGCCGGACGAACTCTTTGAGATTAAGGAAAAGGAGGAAGAGCAATGACCGAGCAGTTCATACTCGCCTATGTTCCTGAACGGATAGGGCAACTGGGTTACAGGAAATACTACTATCGGTACAGGGATATAACTGTACAGGCAAACACTACCCTCAGCATTCCGGCATATAATGAGCTGTGGTTCATTGTAGACGACCCTCCGGGACTAATGGTAGAATCAGAATACGGCATATACGATTCTACGGGGCAGTTTATTTCAGACAATTCTCATCAGCACAAGGGACAGATCACGATCACCAATCCTGACGGGGAGGAAAAGAAGATAAAGTTTATTCAGGTAATCATTGTGAATTAAAAACAGATAGTAACATGGCAATCATAGCAAAAGAAAAATTTACCGATGACCGGATGAGAAAGCTCTACGACTACCTGAAAGCCAATGCAGACTTTGGAGAGCCGGTGGACTATGAAATACTGGTAGACGGGTTCAGGGCAGTGCGGAGAACCGATGACGTGAACCGCTTCAACCTCTATGAAAGCTTTGTTAATCCTTCCACCAAAGGGATAGAAGTGCTGTTCTATGTAGGAAATAGTAATAACAACGAGAAGCACATCTTCACCTTTGAGGATGGAGAGCCGAAAGAAACGGGACTGAGTGGAATAGAGATAGACCAGCGCATACAGGACGGTATAGAAAGAGAGAAAAAGAGCTGGCAGTTTGATGAGCTGAAAAAAAAGAATAAAGAGCTTGAACAGGAAGTGGCAGAACTGGAAGCAGAATTAGCTACTCTGAATGCAGAGCTTAAAGTAACTGAGGGAAAGAAAAAGGAATCTTCTATGAATGGATTTCTCGGAGAAATGGGATCAGCCTTTGTAGAAAGCCTTATCAGAAGAAATCCGGCTATACTCTCAAAAATTCCGGGAGGAGATGCCCTTGCGGGTATGATTGAGGAGGACAACAAACGGATTGAAGAAACCCAGCAGGAAGAAGAACCCGAAGTAACCTTCAGGGCAAAACCGGAAGACAACAGGGAAGCACAGGAAGCGTTGGGTTTTGTCAATTACCTGAGACAGCGATTTAATAAAGAGCAGTTCGGTAAGCTTAACCTTCTTATTGACCTGCTTGCCGATGCTCCCGAAAAGCTGGATGAATTTATTGCACAACTAAAACAGAAAGAAGATGGGAATGTACAGGTTTGAAATAAGCGTCCCAGGGGACAGTGAACAGGAAGCGGCAGAGAAGCTCAAATGCATGATAGTCTTTATGAAGAAATTCAAGACAAATGAGCTGAAAAAATTTGCCGAAGTAGCGGAGAAAGAACCAGCGAAGATCGCTTTTGCAAAGAAAGCGCTGGGGCTTTAAAAATGGACAGCCAGTAACATCCGGCTGGCAGTATGAGAAGCTGCTGTATTGCTGGTTGAAAACTGGCTGCACCGCAAATATAAATTAAATGGTGGAAAGACAGTATTAAGCTTTTGTAAAATGAGTGGCAGAGGGACGAAAAGCAGGAGAAGAAAAGAAGGGGATTATCAAAAAGGCATTGATAATTTCAAATCCATTGTTCTTTATTCTGTCATAGGTATCGGTACTGCAACGGGGATTATACTATTAGGGAGACGTTTTATTAATAAGAGCAGGCAGAACAAGGCGCAGAAATCCAACCTCATCAAAGGTAATCCTTCCACCTACTCCACTCAGCTCTATATGGCAATGGGCAATGAACACTGGTATACGCAGGCAGATAAGCCATCCATATTCAGCATTCTTAATGCCATTCCTTCACAGGCCATGTATGCCAAAGTGCAGGACAGCTATAAGAACGACTACAAGACGAACCTGAACGCAGACCTTGAACAAAAGCTGAGCAGCGATGAATACAATGAAGCGGTGCGGATGATAAGCTTAAAATCTAAATCATAAAGCAATGGCATCAAAGAAAAGAATCAACGGGGCAAAGATAGCAATGTTCGCCTTAGGCATAGGAGCTATCGGCGGTATTGCTTATCTGGCGATCAGTCATGCAAAGGGAAGTACATCCGTTACGGATGACGGCACAACTGGTAATGATGATATAAAGAACCCGATCAAAAAAGCGCTCCTGAAACGGAAGGCAGCAAAAGCCTTATCTGCTAAAACCAGTCCGGCAGGCGCTACTAGTTCAATAGCCAATACCGCCCCTGCAAGCTTCGTCCCTAAAGACCTTGCCAGTACCTTATCCGCCGCTTCATCCGATGGTAATTTGCCCGGAGTGCTGGCAGCCCTGAAGCAGATGAGAAATACTTCCGATTACTGGCTCGTGGATAATGAATATAAGAAGCTGAAGTATTTCGGGAACCGGACAATTGCCACCGACCTGCTCTACTATTCCTTCCGCACGGATGAGAATGCCAAAACAGCGATACGGAATGAGTTCAAGAGAATCGGGTTGAAGCAAGACCCTGTTACGCAGAAATGGAGCTTAGAAGGATTCAGTACTTCCAATGATATAGTAACGATGATTGACAGCTATGTGCTGGACAGTAAAGGGAACATCATTCTGGTAAAGAAAAATACGATACTCGGAGAAGAACTGAGCGTAGCCAACGGAATGACGAGGTTCAGAAGCGTGGACGGGACGGTAAATACTGTTCCTACAAGGGATGTGCGATTTGTATAAACTAAAAGGAAAGGGAAAGAGACGTGGCACAGTTTAACCAATACTCAGGCAGGCTCATTAATCTGGAGAAAGGATTTGTAGATAATCCTAATGATAGCGGTGGGGCAACTAAATACGGAATCACGCTGGCGACATGGCAGGAATACGGCTACGATAAGAACGGGGACGGAAAAATTGATGTGGAAGACTTAAAGCTCATTACCCCTGACGATGCCAGAAAAATTGCCAAGAACAACTATTGGGACTACTTCAAAGCCGATGATATAAGAAATCAGTCGGTAGCAGAGTTCATCGTGGACTGGGGGTATAATTCAGGAAAGGTAAGCGTAGCCAGAAGGATTCAGCGATTGTTAAAATTACCAGTAGACGGCGTTTTCGGAAAAGACACTCTGAAAACAATTAATAGTAACAATCAGAAAAACCTCTTTGAAGCCCTGAAGGACGATAGGAAGAAACTCATTGAGGCTATTGTGAGGGCAAAGCCGAGCCAGATGGAATTTTATAACGGCTGGATGAACCGGATCAACGGATTTTTTTTTCTCGAAGCCGACGAGCCTTTACGTTCATAGCAGTCGGCACAGTGGTAGCGGTAGGAATTACTGCTTATGTATATCGTGATAAGCTGAAGCAACTGGTAAAGAAAAGAAGAAAGAGAAAATGAGAACACTGGACAGGGTAAAAGGATACATGAAGAGAAGAGGCTTTGAAATCTATTCAAGGCCGTACGAGCTGAACATTGTATCGCTTCGCAATAAGGATTACACCTTTACCGATGAAATCCATGTGTTCTATAAGATCAATGCAAGAAACTGGAACTACCATATTTACGAGGGCATAACGGATTCAGCTACCATCTGGCAGGGTATACCTCCCTTTCCGAAAACCCCCTTGCTGTTAAAAGAAGGACAATACAAGAACGCCTATAAGATAGGAAGGCACAAGGGCAAAGATATAGCTCTGGTACAGGTCAAGCCTGTTACCGTCTTAAAGGGTTTTAACCGTGTTCCTCCCTTTACTACCGGAACAGTACTGAACGGATTGTTTGGCATAGATATTATTACTATCGCTGATACTACAGGCGATATAAAGGTAGCAAAGGAAGACGAGGGCTGTCAGGTAGTCCTTAGCAACGAAAGCTTTCAGGAATTCATGGAATCGTGCATCAAGCATCAACAGCTTTATGGAAATGAGTTTAGCTATACCCTGATTGATTTCAGGGGAATGAAACGAAAGGCGTTCGGCAGAGAGTTTTTTATGGTAGCTTCTTTCCTTACCTCTTTTATCATTGGATTTATTTTAAGGGAAGCGAAGGGAGGAAAGAAGTAAATGATACCTCAGCCTCCCTTCCATGAAACCATTAATGATTTACTGTATGGTATACTGCAATCCATTGAAGGAAATCCATTGCCTATGAACATTCCGAGACCTCCTTATTACAACGTTACCAACGACCTGCTGTACGCCATCCTGAATGCGCTGAATAGTAACGGAGGAGGTCAGACGGTTTACAATCAGTTCAGGGTGTACTATGTCTCTGCCCGTTATGGAGACGATACTACCGGAGAGGCTAATAATATTCAGAAGCCCTTCCTGACCATTGCAGCAGCAAGGCAGTTGTACTTTATAGGAGATATTATTCACGTACTGGAAGGAAATTACGATGAGGGGGATTTATTCGGAAATTATACCTACTGGTTTGATTATGGCGCAGAGGTCAGCTATTCAGGAGACGGAGCCATATTCCAGAATAATACAGGATTGTGCATCGTAAGAGGTTTCGGGAAATTCAACTGTACGGGAAACGGAAATGCCGTGAATGTTGGGAATTGGGAATATGCCTTTCTCGATATGGAATGCGAATCCATAGATACCTTAAACGATGCGGTGATCTTCTGGCAGAACTCCCTGCTCAGTAACCAGCTTACCGTTCCAAACAAGCTGAAGGCAAACCGGATTTATTCCAATTTCGGAGCAGCAGTAACTTTCCGTACCAATTCCTATGCTATAGCAGAAGCGAAGGATATTCAATCCGATTCGACCACTGTAGCTACCATTGTTGTAGGCGATGCCAATACAGGAACTATAAAGAACAGCAACATTACCTGTTCCAATTATACCAGCGCCATTCATTTTACAGGAACAGCGCAGAACATGAGTTTTGAGGACTGCCGGATACTCTGCCGGAATCCCATCACTACCTATGCCATCTTTGTAGACGGCATGATTTCTGACCTTTATCTTTCAGCTACTGATATTACGGCCAACGGTGCGGATTCCTTAAGTATCCTTGCACAGGCTAATTTTAACCTGCATCTGGATAACAATGTAACTGCCAATTCCGATACGGGAGGCGAAGGGGTAATTACCTATGTAAACGGTGGAAGTAAAATCCACCTGACCAGCAACAACGACATTACTATTGACATAACGGGAAGCTCAGGATTTTACCTCGCAAGGTATCAGAATGCCGAAATAATAAGGCTTACTTCTTCCAATGCTAGTGAAACACTGAACGAAATTGATTTTGCGCCAAAGCATCATTCCTTCAGGCTTCTTCCGGCAGCAGGGCTGACTCTTCAGATTGTATCGGGCGATCCTGCCAATGCAGGAGACAGTGATATTATTCTTGAATCCGCTACCATTACCCTTAATGGCAGCAAGGGCGACTGGATAGAATTGCGGAACGGACTTTACGGGACAGGAAGCAGACAGGTATCAGCATCAAACTATTAGAACAATGGATAAACCGGCATCAGATATAACCATGAACAATTTTGCAGAAGTTTCCTTCAGCGTTAATCAGGTAGTTACTCCCATTACAGCACAGGGGGCATTTGTAAAAATAGTCACCGGAAATGCAGCTTACCAGATGAGCCTGTTCAATTTTGTCTTTGCCGATAACAGGCTTACCTATCAGGGCGCAGATGGAAGTTTCAATGCTTTCGTCCTTACACTGGCTGCCCATGACGGACAGGCAATAGCAAGAGAGCTGAGGCTGACTATTTATAAGAACGGGATAGCCCTAGGACAGGCTTACGGAAAAGTAAGCTCATTGGGAACTGCGCTTTTCAAACCTGTTAATTTCAGCACAGTCCTGGCCCTTACCAAAGGAGATTACCTGGAAGCAATGGTAAGCAACGGGGATGGAACGGAAGGAATACTGGTAAGTAATCTGAAGCTTTCATTAATCATCAAGAGCTAATGTCCATAGCCAGTTCACAGGCAGGTTCAAATGCGCCAAGAAGGTTAATTACAACCTTCAACGGGGATGGTACAACAGAAAGTTTTACCATTGTCCATTATTTTAACAGCGATGAGCTGATGGTATCGGTAAGGGAAATATCGGACAGTCTGAGAGAAATTTTCTTAGACAACTATCCAGACCCTTCCGACCCGACAAATAAGCTCATCATCAGCTTTGGCTATGCGCCCACTGCGCTTCAAAGCTTTAAAGTCATAGTAGTAGGATAAAAAGAAAGAGGGAAAAGAACATGACAAAGGTAAATTCATTATTAAAGTACGCACAGGATTTCTCGGCAAGTTACGATTCAAGGACTGTTCCCGATGTAGCCTGGGTGCAAAATCTCGTTTCTTCGGTAGGCTCTGCATTACGACTGAAAGGAGCGCTTGACGGATCGACAGGAGCTATTGCCGCTCCTGCAACAGGAGCAGTCGGGGACACTTATTATGTAACAGGGGCGCCTGCGGGAGGGGCAACGTTTATGGGATCGGTATTCCGCACAGGGGATGCCATTATCGTTACTACTGCCTACAGCTCAAACCCAACGGTAGCAAATTTTATCTTCCTTGAAAAGAATGATGACATTGCCACCACGACAGTAGCAGGCTTAATACAGATAGCGACACAGGCCATTGCCAGTGCTGGAACGGACAATACACAGGCGGTTACCGCTCTAACACTGGCAGGCGTTTTGGCCAACGGGCTTTATGTAAAAAAGATCACCGCCACTAATCCCATTCTGAATACCGCTTCAGGAGTATGCACATGGGCGGTTACCAACACGCTGACAACGGCAGACCTGATTGTACAGGTCATTGAAGTAGCGACCAACAATGTAGTCTTTGCAGATATTAACATAACTGCCGCTACGGTTACTATTACCATTAACTCATCGGCAAACATTCCGGCAGGTACATATAAGATTATAGCAATAGGCATTTAAGCTATGAAACTGTTAAGCTTATTTAATTTTCTTTCACAGGGCGACCCTGCAAATCCCAACGATGGGGATTTCTGGAGGAACAGTACCCGTTTGAAGGTAAGGAACGGTACTACCACCGAGCAGGTGGCGTATCTTTCCGACCTTTCAAGTACTGCTACTATCCTGCATAGACTGTACCAGTTTTCTTTTATAGGCTTTGCTAATAATGTTCCTAATGCACCTTTCGGAAAGATTTCTACAGACGGAGGCTCCAACCCAAGTACCAATCTGCCCAGCACCAAATCAGCGAACAGCGGGCTGGCAGATGCTACTATTGATCCTTATGTGGTCATTAATAACTGTACCGCCAGAAGGATAAGAATAACTGTAGGGCAGGCAACCGTTCAGCAGACTACGGCAGGTTCTGCTCCTGTCATCCGGGTATCATTGTGGAAAGCAGGAATGACAGGTACAAGGACGCTGGTAGGCAATTTCGATATACCATTAACGGTACAGGCAGGAGCAATAGGAACAAACGTAACGCTAAGTAATGTACTGGCGACAGGCATATCCCCTACCTTAAGCCTTGCGCTTTCCGCAGGCGACTGTATAGGATTACAGTTTGAGCAGATGACAACCAATAACAACTGGATTTCAGGGGCGGGAAGAATGGTAGCAGTATTGGAAACGGAAGAATAGTAAAAGGAGAATTATGGCAAGCTGTGTACTGAGGAAATATAAAGAGGCAGGTTCGGAGTGGAGAAAGATCACGCTGGAAAAGGCTGTTTATGAACTCGAAGCTTCCGGCTACTGGAAGAAAGGAACGGCAAAGACTATGCTGGAAGAAGGGCATGAGCTGTATACGGCAGAGGCTGAATACAGGCTTGAGAAAGAATGTACGGCAGCTACCGATAAGCTGGAATTTGCCCATAGGGTAGAAACAGAGCTTCGTAATAAAATAAAGCATAACAAACTTTCTCTTGAAAAGATGGCGCAGTCTTACGGCATTCAGGATAAGACGGAAGTGAAAGAACTGACCGAGCTTGCCATAGTAAACAGGGCAAGGGCAATCACACATACAGGCGGTACTATCGAAGAAAAGTATGCAAAGGTAGTAGAGCTGTACGAAAATCAGGTCAATATTTCGCACAGGACAAGCATGAGCATACTGTTACAACAGTACAGCACGCCCTGTCCTATCTCCTATCTCTGTGGAATATTTGCAGGTGCAGATAAGGATATTTCAGTTTTTGAGCCGAGCGCAGGAAACGGTTTGCTTACCATAGCTGCCAATCCAAAGAACGTGATAGTAAACGAAGTGGATGAATTGCGAAGAAGCAATCTGGAGACGCAGGGGTATAAAGAAGTACTGAAGCAGGATGCCTCGCAAGCCTTTCAGGGCTTTGCAAAGAAATTTGATGCCGTCCTTACCAATCCTCCTTTTGGTACTTTAGACAAGGAAGTGAGGTACGACAGCTTCGGAATAAAAACCTTAGATCACCTGATGGCTTTAAGGGCATTGGATACCATGAAGGACAATGGCAGGGCAGCTATTATTATCGGTGGGCATACGGTATGGGATGACAAAGGCAGAGTAGAAGCAGGAAGGACAAGAATATTTTTCAACTACCTGTACAGCCGTTACTATGTAGCCGATATTATCAATATAGACGGGCATAAGCTTTATTCAAGGCAGGGAACATCTTTTAACGTCCGTCTTATCCTCATTGACGGCAGGAAGAAAACTCCTTACGGAGCAGCTCCTGTAAGAGACAGAAACCATGATGTAGTAGTAAAAAGCTTTGGCGAGCTGTACGACAGGGTAATGAGCCAGGCTCCGCTCAGAGAGACACCTTTAAAGGCATGGCAGTATACCTATGAGAAATTTCTGGAAAACTATTTTAAAGGTTCAGGCATAAAGGCCGATTACCGGAGAGTACACAAAAGAGAAATCGAACGGGCAATCAGAGAAGGAAAACCAATACCAAAGGAAGTTATGGAGGAATATCCAGAATTAAAAAAACAATCCACCTCAGACGATATGGAGATGGAAGCAGAAGCCCTTGCTTTAGAGCTGGAGCTGCTGAACAGAAGGAAGGGGGAACTAGGCGCTCCTTACCAGCCTGCTTCAGAATCCTGTGTCGTGCTGGATACCGTTGTACCGGATTCAATGGAGTTTGAGACAAAGGCAGCGCTGGAGAAAATCAAGCAGGGCGTTGGTGGGGACATAGACGACTTTGTAAGGGACAGGCTGGGTTATAAGACAAGGCATGAGCTGTGCAAGGCATTGTCGGCAGAACAGATTGATGCAGTGGCAATGGCAATTTACAATATAGAGGCAAGAAAGCAGGGCATGATAATAGGCGACCAGACCGGAATAGGAAAAGGACGGGTAGCGGCAGCCATCATCCGCTATGCGGTAGAAGAAGGATTGCAACCCATCTTCATTACGGAAAAAGCCAACCTGTTTTCAGATATATACAGGGACTTGTCCGCTATAGGCTCAGCCCATCTTGTCCCTTTGATAGTAAATGCAAGGGAATCCAAAACCGATATAAAAGACGAAGACGGGAACGTCATTTATCAGGCGTTAATACCCTCACAGCAGGATGCTATTTTCAAAGACAAGGCTATTCCCGCTAGGTATAATTTTATAGTAGCTACCTACTCACAGTTCAACTCACCGGATAAGAAACCGGGCAAGCCTGAATTTCTGCGAGCAGTTGCCGAGAATAATATCCTCATTCTGGACGAAGCCCATAATTCAAGCGGTTCAAGCAATACCGGAGAGTTCATGCAGTCCATCGTAAAGAATACGCAGGGGGTAGTATTCCTTTCTGCCACTTTTGCCAAACGTCCCGATAACATGCCAGTCTATGCCATGAAAACCGCTATGAGCGATGCCAACATGAGCAAGGAAGAATTAATAGGAGCTATCATACAGGGGGGCGTAGCGCTTCAGGAAATACTATCAAGCCAGCTCGTAGCAGAAGGACAGATGCTAAGGCGTGAACGTTCCTTTGAAGGGGTAGAGGTAAATTACATTACCCTTGAAGAAAAGGAACAGGAGCATAGAGCTATTGCGGATAATATTACGGATTTGCTAAGAGAGATCATTGCTTTCCAGATCAATCATATTGATACGGAAATCGAAGAGCTGGATAATATCGCAGTAGCAGAAGGAAAAGAAGTAAACATCAGGGAAGGAACTTCGCAGGCGGGAGTAGATAATCTGCCTTATTTCTCCAAAGTATTCAACGTTATCAACCAGATGCTATTCAGCATCAAAGCAGAATCCGTAGCGGAACGGGCAATAGAACGTTTGAAGGAAGGTAAGAAGCCAGTGATTGCTTTTGCCAGCACAATGGGAAGTTTCATAGAGCAGATGGAGAATAATAAAGGGCTTCCGGTAGGCGATGGAGATGTTATCAATGCAGACTTTACCGAAGTGCTTAGACGCGGATTGGATGGTATTTTGAGGTACACGGAAACAGAGCCGGACGGAAATAAGCTTTATAAGAAATTTGAAGTATCAGAATTGCCATCCGAAGTACAGACAGAATATTTCAGGATAAGCGAAAAGATCAGAAGCATTTCCACAGGAATTACTATTTCACCAATTGATGTGATCGTTGATAAAATTCAGAAAGCAGGGTACAGCGTAGCGGAAGTAACAGGCAGGAAGTATGAAGTTCAGCTCAACAGGAAAACAGGAGAAGGACTGGTAAGGACAAGGAAAAGAATCAATACCAACGATGCGTTCCGGCAGTTCAACAACAATGAAGTAGATGTATTATTAATTAACCAGTCGGGAAGTACAGGAGCTTCAGCCCATGCCATCGTTACCCCTAAAGTTCCGAAAGAAGAGGTGAAGCAACGGGTAATGATTGTCTTGCAGGCAGAGCTGGATATTAATACCGAAGTGCAGAAAAGGGGAAGGATAAACCGAACGGGACAAATTTATAAACCTATCTACGACTATGTGAACTCTGCTATTCCTGCTGAGAAGCGGTTAATGATGATGTTACAGAAGAAGCTCAAATCACTGGATGCGAATACTACTTCCAACCAGAAGCAAAGCACTAAGATATTGGACGTGCCGGACTTCTTAAATAAATACGGAGACAAGGTGGTAACCGAATACCTTATGGAGAATCCCGAAATCAATAAGCTGCTGGACGACCCTTTGAAACTGGAGGAAACCGAGAACGAAGATGGCAATGTGCTGGAAGATGCCGCTCATAAAGTATCAGGGCGTGTAGCGGTACTATCTACCCAAATGCAGCAGGACTTCTACAATGAGATTTCCCAGCGGTACAGCGAGTATGTGGAATACCTGAAGCAGATTGGGGAGTATGACTTAGAAGTGGAGGCCATGAACTTACAGGCGGAAACAATTTCTTCACGGGTAGTAAAAGTAGGTAAGGGCGGGGAAAGTGAATTTGGCACAGACAGTATTATGGAAACGGTACGTGCCAATGTATTGAAGAAACCCTTTACCAGAACTGAACTGGAAAATGTGCTGAAAGAATCCACGCAGGGACAGGATACCTTGGCGCAGCAAGCAGAGATTTTTGCAGGGTACGAAGAATTTACTTCGGATAAGCTTGCTCAGGAAATTGAAGAGACTGCCACTTATTACGAAAAGCTTATCAAAGAAATCCCTGAAGAAAAGAAGATACAGAAGATTCTGGAAAAGAAGGGACTTCAGGCGCAACAGGAAGCTATGGAGGAACGGGAAAAGGAACTGAGCGCTGCACTTACAGCATCAGAGGCAAGGATTAATAAAATATATTCCAACCGCAAGCAATACCTCGACGGCTTATTTAAATTCTTCTATGTCGGCAGAAACCTGAACTATCCGGTACATTCCTTTGAGCAGGGCAAAGTTATTGTGCCATCCGTATTCTTAGGCTTTGTCATTGACAGGAAGAAAAAGAATCCCTATGCTCCAAGCGCAATAAAAGTTAGGCTTGCCATTGCTAATAGTAATAAGTATGTGGCTATGCCTGCCAGTTATGAAGATGAGGTATTGGGAATAAAAGGAGCAAGTACTGAACTCGAAGAAGAAGGTTTGGAAGCTACCTTAAACAGATGGGAAAAGAGCATTAAGGAAAGTCAGGCAGACCGCCAGATCAGGTACATCATCAGTGGAAACCTGTTACAGGCATTCAGCCAGTATTCGGGAAAGCTGGTTAGCTATACCATGATGGACGGCACGGTACGGAAAGGAATACTATTGCCAGAGTATTGGGAGCCTGAAGAGCAAAGCCTGAATAAAGTGGATGTGCCTATTGAACGGGCATTGAAAATTATCCGCTCTTTGGGACAAGGCTCACAAATTAATACCAACAACGGTTTATCTTTTTTCAGGCAGGGAAACAACTATAAAATTATTGTGCCAGGCTCAAAAGCAAAAGGGGGAGATTTCTTCCTGAATCAGGAGATATTAAAACTGGTAGAGAAAAATAATTTTGAGAAAGTAGCTGATAAAATGGTTGCTACGGTGAAGCTCGAATACATTGATGAGCTGGTGCAAATCCTACAAGAGAAATTCAATACAAGCGTTACACTTTCCTCCTTCCAGTTTGATCTGGTAAAAGACGATGCGCCAAAAATAAAGTCGAAAAAGAACATCGTATTAAAAGTACGAAATCCTGAAAGAGCTGATAATACTGAAGACATAGAACTGGAAGCTATGGCATTGGAACTGGAATTACAACTATTAAAATTTGCTGCGTGATGGAAAAGATAAGTAAGAGAAACTATTTTGATAGCATAGGGAATATCGGGATAAAGAACCTTCCTGAAACCTTGAAGAAAAGCCATGACTTTGTGGAACGGGCAACTCTGAATGGCAACGACTGGACAAAGTACGATAGTAACGAGGTCATCCAGAGAACCATTGACCTTTACTTTGAAAAGCTCAACGAGTATCTCAGGGAATCTTCAGCATCGGTTGAAAAACCGAAAACTTTAACAAGAAAAGAACCTTTAGTAAAGCAGGCGCAGCCTGTCCAGAATAAACAAAAAGAACGAAGGGCAAAAGCGACGCAACGAAAGTCTGCTATAAGAACAGCGAAGGAAGCCGCCAAGTCCCTGATACGTCCCTATGTGCTGAGAGGAGATACTATAAAACAGCTAAAGGAAGGTTACATGGGATCTACAAATAGCGAGTATTCCGCTTCCATCCGGGGAAACAAGATCATTGTGGATCGGGTAAATAGCAATAAAGTCAGCGAATCTTTTTCCCTTGATAAAATCTACAATGAGATAGCATCAGAAAAAGGAGGTAAAGCCGTGCATGATATAAAGCTGGTAGAGAATCTACAGGAAGAAATAAAATTCATTAAACGATTTGTGGGGCTGCATAATAAAGTAAAATCAGCCAATGCTATTTTAAGCTTTCTGAAGTCTCTGCAAAAATCCATTACACTGAAACTCATAAGAAAGACTTCTCCTTATGCAGATGAAATCCGAAAAATCCAGAACAGCCTTATCCAGATTTACGATCAGGCAGATGGACAGAAGCCCATTGAGATAGGTGATAAGTTCTTAAATCGTCTGGTAGCTATTGCAGGAGGCGAAGCGGTGTACACCTCTATAGGCTTTATTAAACGCTATATCGGAATGCAGGGAAAAGCTATGGAGGCAGAAAAAACAGAAGCGTTCATTCAGCAAATCCAACGAGCTATTGAAAAGAAAAAGATCACTAGCGAAGACCCTTACTACAATAAGATAAAAGCAATTCTTTCCAATCTAAGAAAACTTAAACCAGATCATAAACTGGAACTTTCAAAATCAGAACTAAATGGCTTGATGGGAATAGTAGATGGATGCGGATGTAAAGAGCTTTCAGGGATAGAGGAAGAGCCAGAAGAAGCAAGGCCGACAGGAGTAATGAACAGTCAGGACTTCGTGAAACTGAAATTTGAAGGATTAGGATTTACTGGCAAATGGCTCAACTTTATTGGCGACCCTGCCAAAGGGTTTACTGCAATGGTATTCGGGAAGCCTAAGTTTGGGAAGTCCTATCTGTGCATTGACTTTGCCGGATACCTTGCACGAAATCAGGGAAAGACATTGTATGTAGCCAAAGAGGAAGAGCTGGATGCCACGCTTCAGAAAAAGATGAGTGATAAATCAGTCGCTCATCCTAATCTGGATGTAAGCGACCAATTGCCGGACGATCTTTCCCCATACAGCTTTGTATTTCTGGACAGCGTTTCCAAGCTAGGACTTAGCCCGCAGGACTTATCACAGCTTGAAAAGCAGTATCCGAATACTTCATTCATTTATATATTCCAGGTACGAAAGGACGGTGTATTTAAAGGCAGGAATGAATTTCAACATGATGTAGATGTAGTAATTGAAGTTCCTCAGAAAGGACTTGCTGTTCAGAATGGCAGGTATAATCAAGGAGGCGAAATGAGAATTTTTGATGGTAACAATCAACAAAACTAAACCTAAAGAAATATGGATATGACGGGAGGATTTCTTTCAAAGATTTTGGGAGCGGGAGCTTCTGAAACTATTAAATCAGTAGGAGATGCTATTTCAAAGATTGATAAGTCCGAAGATAAGCTGGATTTACAGCTAAAGTTTAAGGAGCTGCTTAACCAGATTGATGCTTCTTACATCACTTATGAATCAAAACTTTTAGATAGCCAGTCACAGATTGTGCAATCAGAAACCAAAGGGGAAAGCTGGCTTCAACGAAACTGGAGGCCAATGCTAATGATAATGTGTATGCTGATTATTTTTAACAACTATGTACTTGTCCCATATTTTAAGCTTCCAGTAGTAGTCCTGGACAATCACATCTGGGACTTAATGCAGATGGGGGTTACGGGATATGTTGCAGGCAGGTCGCTTGAAAAGATTAGTGAGAATTTGGGAAGTGCGCTTTATAATACTAAAAAGAAGGTTTAATGTTATTTTTAACATAAGTTTATATACAATATAAATAAATTCATCTATTTTTATAAGGCATTTAAGAGATTATGTCAATAGTCTCTTAAATATTTTTATTGCAAAAATGAGCATTCTTGAAGATAACTCATTTATAACTTATCTCTAGCATATTAAATTTTGCACAGAGAGTTAAAATTTCACAGGTGAGAGTAAATTATGGACTTCAGGAATAAAGAAATAATTTTCAAAAGATTTAACGAGGCAGTTTACGACTTAGCCCTTGCAGGATCTGCCTTTAGAAAAGGCGATAATGATTTATTCAATAAACACAAAAAAGATGCGGGTGAGGCAATATCTCAAACAATTGAATATGCTTTAAAAAATCACCTAAACAGGGTTCTTTCAGAACGGGAGAAAGGAGTATTCAGACTTAATTACCAAAATATTTCAGATCTAATTGGAAAATATATCTCTGAAGAAGGCAATGATGGTGATTACTATTTTGAGACTATTGATAAGACAATTGAGCCGAGTGTAGATTTTAATTTTTTGGTAAAAAACAAAAAGTCTTTAACGAATGCCTCAAAGCATGAAGGGAAAGACTCCGATTTTGAAATTCAAATTAAGTATCTTGAACAAGTCCGAAAATTTATCATTCAATACATAGATGAAGATAAAAAATTAAAAACCATTCATGACTATGAGAAGATTGATTTATCAACATGGGATTTGCTCTACTCTGCTTGCGACAGATTTTCTGTTGAAGAAAGAAACTATATTCTCATTATTGGACCAAACCCAAACATTGATAAGAGTTATTTGAAAAATATTTCCATTCCCAAATGGGACTTAATAATTGATTTTGATTACAACTCTGAAAGCAATGGATTCTTTGAATGTTCTTATAAAGCGAATGAAGTATCACCGCACAAAATAAAAGCATCCGATTTAATTGATGTTAATTCCTTTTCAAGATTTTCTCAAAGCCACTATCATTATTTTGCAAATAACTATAAAGGCTCTGGTGAAGCAGAGCCAAAAGATTTTTCAGAATGGAACAAGAAGTTTGGAAAAAAAATCGAAATTTTATTGCAATCATTTTCAGATGTTCTTTCAAATCAAAAAAATATTGTAGTTATACTATATAATTCACGACAATACATTTTTTCTGTTTGTGAGAAAATTCAAAGATGTTTTGGAGCAAATACTTCGTTTATTTTCGCAAATGATTTGAAAAATGATTTGGCACAAGTGTGTGAAGATTTCAATGGAGTTAAAGTCAATGTTTCAATTCAGGAGATAGCGGAAGGACTTTCAAACGTTAGTTTGAATTTTGGAATTGCTAACCCAAATAAAGGAAAAATATTAATTCCTTTCATGGAGCAATCTGTTACTGAAACTACTGGAGTTTTAACAGCCTCAGAGTTTGCTCAATTAGAAGAATATTTTGAGGTTGTCCATAAAGGACTTCCAGATATCAATGAAAGTGAGGAAAATAGACGAGCTTTTTTAATTGGGGAAAATAAAATAAGCTGGTATGGCTTGAAAAATAGATTTGATGTGGAGAGGCAAAATTTCAAGAAGTTTCTAAAAAAAATTGAAAGAATAATAGAAAGTGGTAGAGGGAAAATTCATTTAGTCCATGAAGCTGGCTTTGGCGGAACTACTGTAGCAAGAAAAATAGCTTGGGAAATGCACAACGATTACCCAACGCTTATTCTGAGAAAATATAGAGATGGAAAAGTTAGAGAATTGCTTACAATGCTTCATCAGAAAACAAGGAAGACTATCTTTGTCATAATGGAAGTCCCTCAATCTATAATATTAGATGAGGTTGATGCACTTTACAAATCAATCCAACTAACCAGACCAATTGTTCTACTTATAGTCAAACGAAGCAGTAAGCCAAATACAAATGACCTTGTTGTAACAGATTGGGGAAACGATACGATTGATTTAGTAAATGATTATAAGCCATTTCTTAAAGAGTATCAAAGTGAAGTTATTCAGAAAAAAAAAGAAAAGGAATTAGATGATATTTTGAACTCAAATGATTCTAAGCAGAAAACGCCATTCTATGTTGGCTTAGTAACATTTGAAGAAAAATTCTTTGCTTTAAAAGATTACATTAGAAAATTTGTTTTGGAAGTTAGAGATAAGGAAGAACAAAGGCGGGTCTTGATTTATTTATCTATTTGCAATGATTATTTAGGACAAGGGCTTCCAAGTTCATTTTTCAAAACGCTTTTCAAAATTCCTAACTTAGAAATAGTTTATATTGAAAAATATTTTTCTCAGGATTCATCAATTGTTGATTCTCTACTTTCATCTAGTCAAGAAGGTAATCACAAGTTTTGGAAAATTAGACACAACTTCTTTGCAAAGGAGTTGAAGAAACAAATCTTAAGCGGTAATTCAGAAAACCCAGAAATATGGCGGCAAGGTTTACCAGATGTATGTGTTAAGTTTATTCAAGACAGCATTTCTGATGCTAACACATCTGAATATATTCAAGAGGTTCTTCAAAAACTGTTTATTGGGAATCGGAAAGACAGAGCAGGAGAAGATTTTACAGCAATTATAAATGATATCGAATCAATTGACGGGAAAGAGCAAGTATTTCTGGCACTAAAAGAAACATATCCCGATAACCCACATTATTGCTCTCACCTTGCCAGGTTTTACGCCTATCATAATAAAAACACAGGGAAAGCCCTTCAATATGCAGATGAAGCGATACGGCTTTCTGAAATTGAAGGTACTCAAGATTCCTTATTGTATCATATTAAGGGAATGTGTTTGCGATCTATTGCTTATGATGAAATGACAAAGCATCGTATGACAAAACTTCAAGGTGGAATTATTTCAAATGAGGAATACTATGAAGTAATTGATAAACTTGTTCCAGAAGCAGCACGTCAATTTGAACTGTCACGAGATATAGCAAAGAAGCAAAATCGACTTGATGAATACGGTTTTATAGCTCATATACAATTGTTGATAAAGGCAATTGATTATGCAATTACAATTTCAGGAAAGACTAAAGTAGATTTTTTCATTCAAAATATAGACCCCTTCTCCGAATGGTTGGATTTATCAGAATCACTTTTAGAGGAAGTGAGAAGAATAAATTTAGATGATGACGAAAGTGGAAAAATTGAGGATTGTGGAAATGACATAATGGCTTTCTATGAAAATTACGAACTGATTTTACAAAACTTAAGAAGTCAACTTGAAAAAGGAAAATATCCAAGTAGGACACGAAGACAGATTGTAAGAACATATTTCAGAAAGAAAGAAGACTATAAAAAGGACTTAAAAACTGTAAATAATATTCTTTCATTGATGGAACAAAATATTGACAACGAACCTGACAATGAAAAAAACTATTACTTATGGTTTCAAGCAGCAAGATACTCCAAGGTATCAATTGATGAGGCTCTAAGCAAACTATCAAAATGGAAAGCAAATAGCACTTCAATTGATGCAGTTTACTATTTCTATATTCTAAAAGTATTTCGTGCCTTACAAGGTTATACAGATGCAACTATTGATGCCTTCAATCTCATAAAAGAATGTAAGTCAAAAGGGAAATCTAATATTGCAATCCTTGAATGGTGCGGGAAAGGTAACGATTTAACTAAATTTGTTAGTAGGCATTCAATAACTCCAGAAAATAAAGACGAGAGATTGGAATTGGTGCAAGGGTTTTTTACGGATTATCAACATGACGGAAGCGGCAAAATTACTATTGCAGATAAACTTGAAGTATTCTTTAGCCCAACTCAAGCTAAATTGACTTCAAATGATTTGAATAAGCCAGTTGAATTTTATTTGGGTTTTAGTTATGATGGATTAAGAGCCGACAGTTTTAGTGTGCGACTTAAAGGTTTTGACCCAAGAAATACTGAACCAATTGACGAAAGAAAAGTAGAGGGTATCAAAACAAATCCTGCTTCTGAAAAAGAATTAATAGAGAAACGTCAAGAATTAAAAATAATAGGTAAGATTACTCTTTCTGAAAATAAAAAATCCGAGGTAGGATATAATTCAAAAAGACAAAACGGTGAAATAATTGATCTACAAAAGCCACCTGTTTATGTAATGGGTAAAATAAAATCTGATTCTGGGAAAATATTTTTCTTTCATAAAAGTAATGAAAAGGAGGAAATATTTTCACAATTGAAAATTGGAGGGAAAGTATCCTTTGAATTAACTAAAAATGAAAAAGGGTTCTTGGCCATTAATATTGAAATAAATAACGACTGATTCTTACTATTAGCCTATTTCGAAAAAAGAAGAACAACAAACCAAATCATATTACCTCTTTAACATAAATAACTGCGGTACTGGGTATAAATATAAATTCTCATTCATCATATAAATCTCCTAAAGCTCTTTGGATAACTTTGAATCTATCAACATTAAAAAATTTGAGATATTTTTTGAAACTTTTATAATCGCTATGGCCTGATAAGTCCATTATTGTTTCCGCTGTTTCTCCTGCTTTTGCTAGAAGACAGATAAAATTTCTCCGACACATATGGCTACTCATAAATTTATACTTCTCCTTTACCTCCTTCACTTGTTTCCCATCTTTAAGCCTGATACGTTCTTCCAGATATGTTAACCCACCAAGTTTTCCAATCTCTTTTAAATACTTATTTAGTTTCTGTTCTGTAACCGTAGGAAGTGCAGTAGGATATTTTTCTTGATATTTCAAAAAGATTTTAGCTACAAAAGGAAGCAATGGTAATTGTACATCTTTATTTGTCTTATAGGTCTTCCTGGATAAATAAGAATTACTCAAATCCTCCTCATCTATATATACTTTATGAGGGCTAATATTTAGTAAGTCAGATATTCTTAATCCGACTGTGCTTCCTACCAGAAATATATCCAGATACTTTTGTAAATGCTCAGGTACTTCTAATCTTGCTAAGGCTTTAAGCTCATCCTTATCTAATACTATTATATCAGCATCAATTTCTTCGACTTTAAAATCTCTGTGGTGCTTATTATTTATTATACCAGTATTGTTAAGCCAGATACAGAAAGTCTTAATAACTTTAATATCTTTAGAGACTGCGGAATCGGTAAGTCCCTTTTCTTCATTTTTTGGGAAAATAATTTTGCCAGCCTCCCAATTATACTTGGTATTCTTAATATGTTCGTCAAGCAAATATCTTTTATACTTCTTAATGAAACTAATGTCAATACAATCAACTTTGATTGTTGCCTTTTTCAAGATAGAATAAACCTTTAAATGGTCTCTGGTTGTAGTGTATGCCTGTATTGTTCTTCCCTTTTTCCCATCGATCTCAGTACACTCTTTAATAAAATCTTCAAAGCATTCAAAAAAGCCCTTTGCTTTTTGCTCAATTCCTAAAGAGGATTCTTTTAATCTTAATGATAGAATCTTATCATTGATTTTTTCAACTGAAATTTCCTCGCCTTCTTTTATTAGAAAATCGTATGCTTCTTTAGCTGTTTTGGTAAAGGCTTTTAATTCATCATCAAAATCTTCACAGTTTCCATAAGGATATGCTGACTTAACTTTTTGCTGCTTTATATTCCAGTATTTAGGTTCAATCTTTTTCTTGGTAGGTACTTTTAAAATATGATACTGATCGGTTATGTATAAAGTTAAGGGAGTTTCACTTGTGGTTGTTTTATCTCTTAAGTAAATATTAAAAGTAGCCATACTTTACGTTTTAATGTCAAATACATTAACGGCAAATATAATACCAAAGTATAAGTTGGGGGAGAAATCGGGGGAGAAATGTTTTAAAATTCATAGATATTAATAAATACCGAATGCTATAAAATTTTGTGTAAACACCTATAATACAGTATATTTATATTAAGTTAGTATAAATAAGTATTAATATTAATTAGTCCCCTACGGGCTACTACCAGAACAAAAAGGCGGCCTTGTGTCGCCTTTTCTGTTTTAACAGGATAGATATTTGAACTCACGGAATAAATGGGATTGAAAACCGAAGATTCACTAGGGGTTTGCGTGCATGCCAGTGTGTATGAGTAATCCCTTCCTCTCTACCAAGTAAAAGGGGCTTAATTTTTAAAATTAAGCCCCTTTTTTATCAATTCCCTAGAGGAAATCGACCCCCTTAATCGATAAGATCAATTATATGCTTAAAATCTAACTTTTAAGTAAAGTTGATTACTTAAAAAAATTAAACATTTGAAGCTTAATAATAAAATCCTTCTCAATAAATAACACTTATACGCACGTAGTCTGAGCCATCGTTTATGCTTGCCGCATAGTAACCCTGAGATACTTTTTGACCGTTTTTAGAAGTCCCATCCCACTCGGCAGGGATTGTAATAGTTCTTATAGCAACTCCGTTTTTGTCGTAAATAGTTGCTGTGCCGGTTTCTGAGAAAAAGTAGGCGTCGTTTTCGCCATCTCCGTTAGGAGTTATAAAAGCCTCTTTGCACTCTTCGTAAGGTATTTTAATAGTAGGTAATGTTACTTTGCAGGTATTTCCTATTGTTGCATAGAGGGTATATTCCGGTTCAGTTAAATTATTAAAAACCCCTGTGTTGGATGTTATACTGTCTCCTGTAACTAAAGATTTTAGATTAAAAGTATAGGGTTGTACGGGAAGAGAACTCAAATTTACTTTTAGCTGGCCATTGCTTTGGCAACTTATGCCCTGATATTGGAAAGTAAAGTCCGAAACCGAAGGGCAGTAAATTATAGTTGCCGCCATAGAATCTGTACTTAGCTGAACCCCGGGCAGATCTGTACAGGTAAATGTGCAATAATAATATCCCTGGTTACTATAAGTAGCGGGGTATATAATAAGCGAATCGTTAGTTACTGTATTTAGGAGGTTACCATTAAAATACCAGGTATAAGAAATAGTAGAAAGGCTGGTATCTATATTGGTAGAAAGATCAAGGGTGTCATTTAAAAGAATTTGTTTATTGGAGATAGAGAACTCTTTTTGCGGAGCCAGTATAAAATTGTTGTTAAACCCCGGGTAATTATAACAGCCCAGCAATTGTGCAAAAGGAAGGTAGTTTTGGTGTACCTGCAACTTTGTTAGGCTATCTATAGCAGTAAGGTCAGGCGCTTTGGTTAAAAAATTTCTATCTAAAGACAATTCTTGTAAGTTACTATTATTAGTTAAATCGGGTGTAGTAGTTAGCAGGTTGTTTCCTGCATCAATCTTACTTAAATTAGTTAGCTTTGATAAATCAGGCAAAACAGTGAGTTGATTATCAAAAACAATAATCTGGGTTAACTGTGTATTATTAGAAAGCGATGGAAGGCTTTTTAACTGATTGTCGTGAATGATTAATAGCTGAAGGTTAGTTAGGCTGTCCAAAGGTGGAAGAGTAGTTAATAGGTTGTTTTCTGCATGTAATGTTTTTAGCCCGGTAAAATACTCTATACCTTCCAGGTTGGCAATTTTTTTACCGGAACAATCCAGACTTCCGCTTACCAACGCTGCTTGTGGGGTAACTAGTTTGTTGGAAGAGTTAATGGTTTTAGGGTAATTTGATTTTAAAAAAGACAGGAAGGCGGTATCGGGAATGAAGGCCGTTTGCCCCCATGCAGATGATAAGGATAAAATACTACCTAAAATGACAACTATTATCTGTTTCATTATTTTATAACGGTTACAGAACCAGTTACAGTGGTTCCATTATTATAATTAATAGTAAATATAAAATATCCTATCTTCAATTCTCCATGTTGAGAATATCCGTCCCAGGTTTCCTGCGTTCCTGCATTTAGTTGTTTCTGTAAATATACATTTCCAGACTTATCAAGAATACTAAGAGTACCAGAGTTTTCAGAAATAGGAATTTGCCATACTTCTCCGGCATTCGGATCAAAGACATAGTCTTTGGAACACTTCTTTTCGGACAGCGTAATTCCTGTTAGCTCGCGATGGCATCCTCTGCTGTCGGTAATATCTACAGAATAGTTGCCGCTTGGCAGGTTATGATACGAATAAATGTCTTTACCGCTTTTGTCTTTCAACAGTATATTATAAGGGGCGGTTCCGTTTTTAATATCTGTAATAGTAACAGACCCGTTTTCCTCACCCTCGCAAGGGATGGTAGTAGTTACCTTAGCTTTTATATTTACGCCCTCACAGGGATTTGCAGGCGTTGTTGGTTGCAAAGGATTTTGATGAATGGATTCTGTTGTCTCATGTATCCCTTTATCGGGGACAGAATGCTGTTGGCTTGTAGTAGTAGTATCTGCCCCTATTTTTCTTACTTCAACAATTGGATTACTATTTTGTACAGGCGCTGTATTTTTTATGTTGCCGGCCCCTGTCTTTATAGTTGACTTAGTTGTGGTTACCTGGTTTTTGCTTTCTGACGCCGGCAAAGTAGCGTTAGTTTCTGCTTTAGTAATGGTTACAGAGGTCTCCTTTTTATCCTCTTTATTTAACGCTACAAACAACGCCGCGCCGCCTACTATTAACAAACCCACTACGCCTAGTAGTATATTTCTGCCAAAATTGCTTTTGCCAGCGTTATTGTGAGTTTCTTTTAATAGTTCTTTTACCTGCAATAGCCGGTTTTCGATTACCAGTTTATCCGCTAGTTTAGATAACTCTACTTTTCGTTGCAACTCCGGGTCGGTAGCCAGTTTTTGCTCAAAGGCGGCCTTCTCTTCCCCCACAAGCTCACCTTTCAGGTAACTTTCTATTTGCTGGTATAGTTGATCCTCTCCCTTCATCTGATTCCTAATTTCTGAGCAATAGCCGGATTATTCTCTAGTTCTTTAATAAGTTTTTGCTTACACCTCATGTGCTGCATTTTTGCAGCGTCAACCGACGAGAACCCCATTCTGATCACAATATCCTCCATCAGCATATCATTATATATGGTATAAGTTAGCAATTCAATACACTTTTCCCCAATGCCTCCAAATAATGTTTTAATAAGATTTTCGTCGTAGGCAGATTTACTATGATCTTCTATAATATTATCTTGCGCTACGTCCTGCATATCTTCTGTAAATTCTATTTTCTTATCTCTCTTAATTTTATTTATCCAGAGGTTAATACTTAGCCGATATAGGTATCCGAATACTTTATATTTATTATTAAAAGAGTTGTTAATAACTTGTTTGTAGAATATTATTAACGCATCCTGAAAAACATCGTAAGCGTCTTCTTTTCTGCCAGAGTTCCTGGTTATATAATTCCCTACCAGCGGAAAGACCTTTTTATAAAGTAAAGGCGCCACTTCCCGATCTTTTCCCTGTTTTATCAGCGCTGGTAATTCTTCTTCTTTTATCTTCACATTATTTTGACTAAATACAATAGCTTTAAAAGAAAGTAACGAATTTGCAAAAAAAAATTAATTTTAGCTTTTTAATATTAATAATATTCAGGGAATGAGGTTATTCTTTCTATTATTTTTTGTTTCTATCTCCATTCCTATGGTAGCGCAGAAGAACGACCTGTACCCCGACGTATATAATACTTATTTTACTAATCCAGGGCTTATAAACCCTGCTTACATACCAAAGGAGGGGAAGGCGGAGGCTTTTATTTTTTATAAGCACCGCACGGGCATATTCCAGAAAATTGCCTCTTATGCAGTAACAGCAAGCCGTACGTTTCGAAATAAAAACCAATCTGCCCACCTTGCGCGGCTTATGGTAACCAACGAAAACCAGGGGCCTTACATTGCTACTACCAGGGCCTATGCCAATTATGCCTATTTGGTTCCTATTTCGGAAAATACTTCCCTTACGGCAGGCGCAGCGGCTGGTTTTGCCCAGGTGGCTTTTACGGCTCCCTCGTCGTCGGGTTCTGGTTCCTATAAATCCCCGGATGGCTCTTTAGGGCTAATGTTAAGGCACAAAAATCTTGAGGCTGGCGTTTCTATGATGCAGGCGTTAAATTCCGTATCCGAGCCTTTAACAACCCCCATTGCCTTAAAAAGGTATTACAATTTTTTCATATCGGGTAGTAAAGACCTGTCTCCTTTTGTGAAACTACAGGGCAACCTATTGTATGAACTATTACCATCAACTCAGGATAATGTTGTTGGTAATTTATTTGTGTCCTATCGCGACTTATTTTCATTAGGGTCGGGGTTGGGAATAAAATCCGGCCTCAATTTTTTTATATCCTTTAATGTGCCTATCGAAAATGAAGATAAGCTAGTCATTTATATTTCTTACAACAGCGCCTTTTCCAGCATCCCTGTAGACGCGGTAGAACTTAATATATCATACAGGTTCAGGTAAATAAATAAAATATTTTATAGTCGTTACTTTCCAGATTTTCATTTGTATTAGTTCAAATTTTATGTTTTTCTGAACTAAACGCAAATGAGAATAGTAAAAAACAATAATATAAAGCAGGCTGCTTTTATTATTATTAGCTTTTTTGTATTCTTTTATAACGAATGCTTTTCGCAGTGCTCCAGTTCTCCTCCAACTAATCTTATTGCAAACGGAGATTTTGAAGGCCCAGCTAACGCTTCGTACAGCGCCTATAGTTACCAGGCGGGCGGAGCCAATGGCCCCGGCACCTGGGGCATAAGCCAACCGGTTAGCTCCGGCTCATCGTACGTGCCCGCTACAGTAAACGGGCAGCCTGCAGATGCCTCAGGAAATCCTTTGGGACATTATATGCTTATAGATGCAGATGCTACGGTGTTAGCAGCCTGGCAGTCGCAAACTATTACAGTAACCGCTGGCACAACCTATTTTTTCTCTGCCTGGATTGCCAACATAAATCAAAAGTATACAAATCCTTCCGATTTAAAATTTGCTATTAATGGTACCATTATTAGCGCTACGGATATCCTGGCAGATGCCGCAGATCATAACTGGTCGCAATATTACACTTCTTGGACGGCCCCTAGTAACGAGACCATAACCCTGAGCCTTATTAATGAAAACGGCACGGGCACAGGTAATGATATGGGCTTGGACAACATTACTTTTAGTACCAGTTGCGCTTTTGTACAACAATTAAAAACGAGCGAACTACCCGCTTTTTTTTATGATTGCAACGGAAGCGCGGTAACGCTTAATTCAGAAATACCTACCTCTGGCACAACGTTTAGCTGGACAAGGGACGGAACTACGGTGGCCTCGGCAACTAGTCCCAGCCTTACTACAGGCGCAGGAGCAGCCGCGCTTGGAACCTATGTAATATGTTATGTGACGACAATAACCAGTTGCGCGCAAAGCGATACGGTGCAGGTAGTAAACGCAGCTATAGCAATTACGGAAGATACTATTTCGCCTGTAAAATGCGGGGGAAATGGAACAATAGAGCTAGAGGGCTTGGCCCCTGGCAGCTCTTATACAGTCAACTATACTAAAAGCGGGCCGGTAGTTGTTTCAGGCTTGACGCCAAATTCTAAAGGAATTATTAATTTAACAGGCACGGCGGGAACTTACAGCAATATACAGGTTTCTAACGCCTATGGCTGTTTCAGCAATAAGGTAGCGGCTACACTTACAGATCCTATGCCTATGTCGATCAATTTTAACGGGGCTGCCTACCCTGCGAAGAGTTCCTGCACTGCCAATTGGGATGTACGGATTTATGGTGTGCTGGATAATACCGTTCAACTGGTAGATACTAACGGAGCAAGCAATTACATATCATCCAATAGCTCTTCCAACCCATATATAGAATTTAGCAATCTGGGCGCCGGTACTTATGTTTTTACAGTTACAGACACCAGTACCAATTGCACCAGCAACAGTTTGCCGCTTAAGCTTGTAAACGAAGATGAACCCACAATAACAGCAGTCGGCGCAGGGCCGTCCTGCCCGCCAAATAATAATGGGGTAATTACTATTTCTGGCGATACTATTGAACCAAATAAAAGTTACGATTTAAACTATTACCTTAATGGCGCGTCAATGACCAAGGTGAGTGTAACCTCTACAACCACTTCGCCAGCCCAAATTATTTGGACGGTAGACCACAATGGGGCGGGGCTTATCAGCGGTTCTTACACCAATATTACCGTAGGGCCATCAAGCTCGTGCGGCAGCAACCCAGTGGCTGTTACCCTTGCGCCTTGCCCGGCGCCAGTTAAACTGGTAAATTTTATAGCGAAGCAGGCAAATGGAATAACCGTCCTCAATTGGCAAACTGCATCAGAAGTAAATAACAACTATTTTATTGTAGAAAGAAGCGTCGATGGAATAAACTTTACGCCAATTGGCAGAGTTCAGGGGGCGGGAAATTCAACAACGCCGCAAGGATATAATTTTAATGATTCGCAACCAGTAGACGGAACAAGCTATTATCGGTTGGCGCAGGTTGATGATAACGGAGACATTACTTACAGCGCTATAGTAGCTGTTGAATATAATGAGGCTGGTATTACTATCTACCCAAACCCTAACGAAGGGTTGTTTACAATAAGTTATTTAAACGACGAACAGCCTTATGCAGTTGAGATTACGGATATGGAGGGTAAGTTAATTTATACAGGCTCAGGGACTAAAATGCCTGCAACCGTTAAATTAAATGGTGCGCCCCCCGGAATGTATATTGTGCGGCTTCAACTGAATGAAAACATAATAACCAGCAAACTTATAATTATTTAACAATTATATAAAAAGAATAAATAGTACGTTACTTTTCCAATTTTCAGTTGTATTAATACAGCTTTTACAAAGTTCTCAGTTCACTTTTAAAAACATCTATGATGAAAAGATATTTATTGTTACTTAGTTACTTTCTGCTAATTGTTAGCCTTGCTCAGGCTGGTAAACTTAAAAAAACCGCAGGGGGTACAACCACTTTAAATTACCTTGTAGGCGATGGGACAACAGATAACACCACTGCTTTACAGAAAGCCATAGACTCCTGCTCTAAAGCGGGTGGCGGTACATTAATTATTCCTAAGGGAACTTTTGTAATAAGCCCTATTACTATGGCAAGCAATGTTAACCTGTACCTGGATACTCTGGCAACGTTATTAGGTACGCCCACTATGGCCAACTATACGGTAGGCGGCAAGCTGGTAAACCTGATTGGAGGAGATTCTTTACATAACGTTTCTATTACCGGCAAAGGAACTATTGATGGCAATGGCGCTCCCTGGTGGGCGGCATACAATGCAAACACTTCCATCTCAAGGCCAAGATTAGTTTACCTAACAAAAGTATTAAACTTAACTATTAGCGGGATCACACTTACCAACTCCCCGTCTTTTCATATAGTGCCCAACCAATGTAAAAATGTTTATATAAATGGTATTACTATTAATACTATCTCAACCTCGCCAAATACAGACGGCATAGACCCATCTAACTGTATAAATGTATATATTACTAATTGTACCATTGGCGATGGGGACGATAATATTGCTATAAAATCGGACAGGATAAACGGCGTGCAAACGCCCGGCACCTGTCAAAACATTAACATATCCAATTGTACCTTCCTTTCAGGGCACGGGTTAAGCATTGGCAGCGAGACCGACGACGAGGTAATAGGCGTAACGGCTACCAACTGTACCTTTAACGGTACAACAAATGGTATTCGTATTAAATCAAACATAGGCCTTGGCGGCCTTGTGCAAAATGTGAAGTACAGCAATATGAAAATGACGGATGTTGAAAACCCGATTATTATCAATATGGCCTATAGTAGCAAAACGGGATCATACCCCACAGATACTCCTTCGGTAAATGGTTTTGTTATTGATAGTTTAACCGCTACCGGGGCCACCGGAGCGGCAGGTAGTTTGGTGGGGTTAAGCGGCGCCTATTTAAAAAACATTACGTTATCAAACATAAATATTAGCGCCAAAACAGGTTTGGTTTTAACAGATGCTACCGGAGTAACCTTATGCAATGTTGTAATAACGCCTAAAAGTGGCGCAGACATCATCGCTACCAATGTAACCTATACTACAAACGCCACCGCTGCTATTACCGCCGCTACTAGCGCTACCTTTTGTGCGGGGGGCAGCGTCGTCTTAAATGCCAATACCGGTACGGGCTACACCTACCAGTGGAGCAATAATGGAACGGCCATTTCGGGGGCCACGGCGACCAGTTATACCGCTACAGCCGCTGGTATATATACGGTAACGGTAACAAGTAACTATTGCCCCGCTACTTCTACAGGGGTTAAAGTGACAGTAAATCCGGCTCCTGCAGCCCCAACAGTCAACAGTCCGGTTACTTACTGCGTGGGGACAACAGCCACTGCCTTAACGGCAACAGGAACAGCTTTAAAATGGTACGTAGCTATAGGGGAAACAGGCAGCTCCACTGCCCCAACGCCGATAACCACTACTGCGGCAACTACTGATTATTATGTATCGCAAACAACAGCTGGCTGCGAGAGCCCCAGAGCTACTATAACTGTAATTGTAAATGCATCGCCTACAGCTACCATAACAGCTACGGGCCCTACTACTTTCTGTGACGCTGGCAACGTAGTACTAAACGCCTCTACTGGGACAGGATATACTTACCAATGGAACGTGGGCGGAACAGCCATTAACGGATCTACAACTTCTACTTATACTGCCACAGCAGCAGGTACTTATGCGGTAACTATTAAAAATAGCAGCAACTGTTCTGCTACGGCAGCCGGAACACTTGTTACTATTAGCGCTACCCCGTCTACATCAAATGCAGGAAACATACAATACATCACTACCACAACTGCCACACTGGCTGCAAATACGCCAACTATTGGCTCAGGAAGCTGGTCGGTAGTGAGCGGCGCCGGCACATTTATTAGTGCGAACTCTTCCACTACTACAGTAAGTGGATTAAGCGTCGGGGCCAATGTATTTCAATGGACAATTAGCAACGGATCCTGCCCAACAAGCAGCAGTTCGGTTACTATTAATGTAGGCACAAGTCCTACTGCGCAAACAATTAACGGGCCAACTCAAGTAACTACGAAGGCAGCAGGAATTATTTACTCGATACCTGATAACAGCAGTTCTATCTATCATTGGTCTTTACCTCCGGGAGCGATTATCACTTCTGCCAATACAGACAGCAGCGAGATTACCGTTACCTTTGGAACAACGGGAGGAACTTTAGCGGTAACAGAAACTAATCCTTATGGGACTGCAACTTCTTCACTTTCCATATTGGTAGGTAATGCGCCAACAACTCAAATTATTACTGGGGCTGATACTGTAACTGCTAACACAACAGGCGTTGTGTATTCTGTACCAGACAGCAGCGGTTACACGTATCACTGGACGCTTCCTGCCGGAGCTACCATTACCTCAGCCAATACGGATAGCAGCAGCATTAAAGTAAGTTTTGGAACTGCAGGGGGGAACGTATCGGTGACTCAAACTAATCTTTATGGTAGCGCTACATCAACGCTGCCGGTAAGTATTAACTCTGCTACAGCTGTAATTGGAGGATCAGCTGCCGATATTTATGAAGTTTATCCTAATCCTTTCTCCGATTATACCAACATTATAATACACAGCCCTGTTACCGAACAAATAACGCTTACAGTGGTAACTATTCAGGGACTGGTTTGTTATTCATCTTCGCAGTATTATACTAACCAGGAATTTACAGTAGGGAGCGAACTAATTTCGGATGGCGTTTATTTTGTGCAGCTTGCTTATGGAAGTGAACTGAAAGCGCTAAAGCTGGTAAAAATTAAATAGAATTAAGATTTAATTAGAGCAATGATAATAAGCTATTAATAATCAGTAAGTCATTATAAAACTGGTTCGATATTTTAATGGTAGGGTCTACTACCAAAAACACAAAGAGGTGCGCCGTCAGGCATGCCTCTTTGTGTTTTTTAATACGAATAAGACTAGAACCCACGAAATAAGGGGGTTCGAAATCTAAGATTCACGAGGGGTTTGCGCGCATGCCTGAGGGGATGAGTAATCCTTCCCTCTCTATGCAAACTATTAAGAGGCATCCCCAAAATGGGTGTCCCTATTCTTTTTTGCCCCAATTGACATTTGTATTCTCCTAATTTCCTTTGATTAATCTTAAATATATTAACTATAAGGCAGAAACAAGTGAGTTTTTTGCTACCTAAAAAAGTACTTGTTGAAGGGAAATATTATTTGGAACAGCTTTAGCGCCTTGCTATCGCCTGATATTTGGTGGATGAACAAGAAATAGTAAAGTTGTTTTAAGTGGGCGGAGTTTAATTAAGAAATAAATTGTTAGTACACAGCAAAGCATTTATAATTTACCTCTGTGGTAAACTTCCAGAAATAAAATCAATAGTTTATTCTGGTCGCTGTATAACATATATATTTGTATTGTACATAAAATATATAGACATTATATAGAATAAATAGCTTCGCCTATGCCAACAACAGACTTTAACAGAAAATTGAACGTTTTGAAATGGAATATCTTTATTGTAATTCTATTTGGCGGCTTATTAGCATTAACACTATTAGCAACGTCATGCAAGCAAGAAAGCCATGCCGAGGCTAACGGTAATAAAGATAGCGGTTTTACCTTGTTTACTACAGTTAAAAAATTTGTATCATTAGGCGAGCACCGCACCGGAACGCCAGGAGATTTGGCTACATCCGAATGGTTAAAAGCTGAACTGGATTCGATAGGCTATAAAACCCAATTTGTTGAATTCCCGCTAAGACAATTTTTCTTTAAAAGTGGTACATTAAGCGTTGGGGATCAAATTGCCGATGTTTTCCCGGTATGGCCTGTAAAAGACGACACAAACCTGGCGCAAAGCGGAAAAATAATAGATGGCGATAAACTAAAAGAATTAACTCAAGCCAAAGGCAACTTGGTTCTTACCCGCCTAAAACACGCTCATGGAGCCTCTACTCCTGAGATAGCAGAGCAGATCAACAATTTTATTAACGCCGGGGCGTTGTCGGTATTGGCTATTACAGAAAATAATACGGGCGAACTGGTAGCTTTAAATACCTTTGATGGGCAGCCAGCCTGGAAAGCGCCGGTGTACCACTTGGCCCCCAAAGACAGCGCCCTGGTTTTAAAAGCAATAGCTGACGCAACGCCTGTTAGCATAAAAATTCAAGGAAATATACAAACCATAAATGCGAGGAATGTACTGGGTAAAATTGGCATAGGCCCCCGGTATGTAGTTGTCTCAACGCCCATAAGCGGCTGGTTTACTACCGGCGGCGAGCGTGGCCCGGGCATAGCCGTTTGGCTGGGCCTGGCAAAATGGGCAAGCAGAAACAAAGACAAATTTCCTGAATACACCTTTATCTTCACGGGCCATTCCGGGCACGAACTTAGCAAACTGGGCGCTAAAGCCTTTGTAGAGAAAGCCGCTCCTAAGCCGGAAGATACCAGATTGTGGATACACCTGGGGGCTGCTGTGGCCGTGCGCGAGTGGAAAGAAGAAAACGGGAAATGGGTTCTTACAGATTCTGTTGATAGTAAACGTGGAATTTACTATTCAGAATCGGTGGCAAAGTCGTTTGAAAAAACGTTTGAGCATGTAAAAGCAAAAAAGACAAAAGGAACAGAGGCAAACAAGGAAAAAGTAAAGCCAGGCGGAGAAGGCGCAGTATTTCAAAAGCATGGCTATAGCAACCTTGTTAGCATTGCCTATGCGCACAGGCTGCACCACGTAAAAACGGATGACGAACAAACAACCTCTCCGCGTCTTTTACAAGAGTTGGAAGAGGCTTTAGAGAATTTTATCAGTACACAATTGAATGTTAAATCATGAAAATAATACGGGTTTATTTAATAGTAGTTCTTATTATAGGCGCGCTTGTATTTATAAAAATTAAATATTTTACCGCAGAAAATACGAAGGGCGCCGGGGCCGGAAAAGACGGGAAGCGGCCAGCTGTTCCGGTAACGGTATTTGTAATAAGCGATGAAAAGCTGGAGAACAAAATATACGCCAACGGAACTATAGTGGCCAATGAAATAGCAGACCTGAAGCCGGAAGCAAGCGGCAGGATAACCTACCTTAACTTACCGGAAGGAAAAAAAGCAATAGCGGGAACGCTTCTGCTTAAAATAAATGATGCGGAGTACCGGGCGCAGATGGATAAGCTAAAAGTGCAGTTAAAGCTGGCTTCGGAAAATGAAGCCCGCCTTAAAAAACTGTTGGCAGTAAACGGCGTAAGCGCCCAGGAATATGAAACCTCGCTATCCAACTACTTAGGTTTAAAAGCAGACAGCGCCTACCTGCAAACGCAAATCGCAAAAACAGAACTATACGCCCCTTTTAGCGGAGTAGTAGGTATACGTAGTGCTAGCCTGGGTAGCTATATAACCCCCGCCATTACAGTGGCTACCATACACCAGATAGACCCTGTTAAAATAGAATTTTCTATCCCGGAGAAATATTCTCACCTGTTTACTGTAGGCGATGAGATCAGCTTTAAAACAGAAGGACTGGCCAATGCATTTTCTGCAAAAATAGCGGTTAAAGACCCTGCTGTAGATTTGGCCAGCAGAAGCGTGCGTTTCCATGCGTTAACAAGCAACCCTAATAACTTGCTTTTGCCCGGCGCCTTTGTAAGGGTAGAGCTGGTAGTAGATAATAACTTAAAAACTCTGTTTGTGCCTACAGAGGCCATAGTGCCCAGCGCAAAAGGGAAAAAGATATTTACAGTAAAAGACGGGGAAGCCAAAGAAAAGATTGTGGAGACCGGTATACGCACAGAAGATTATGTGCAGGTACTATCAGGAATGGAGGTTGGCGATTCGGTGGTTATCAACGGCAATTTCCAGTTAAAAAATAATTCTCCGGTTAAAGTTTATAAAGGGAAGAAGAGTTAAGTATCATCAAATAGGAAAGAACAACCAATAAATGAATTTATCAGCGCTAAGTATTAAACGCCCGGTATTAGCCATAGTGATGAATCTTATCATCATCTTTTTTGGCTACATGGGCTTTCGTTCCCTGGGCATCAGGGAGTTTCCTGTAATAGAAGCTCCCGCCATACAAGTGCGCACTTCCTACGCTGGCGCCAGCCCCGAAATAGTAGAGGCTCAAATCACCTACCCGCTCGAAAAAGCGCTTAACGGAATAGAAGGGGTAAAGTCCATCTCCTCCACCAGCAGCCTTGGCTCCAGTAATGTCTCTATAGAATTTAACCTGGGTATAGACCTTGAAACGGCGGCAAACGATGTGAGGGAAAAGGTTTCACAAACCTTGCGCTCCCTGCCGCCCGACCTTGACGCTCCCCCAGTGATAAGCAAAGACGTTGGTGGAGAATACATTATCGTAATGACAGTTACCAACAATAAGATGAGCGACTTGGAGCTGAACGATTATGTGGACAATATGATTTTGCCTAGGTTACAAACCATAAAAGGAGTTGCCAATGTGTATTTGTTTGGGGAAAAAAAATACGCCATGCGTTTGTGGATAGACCCCATAAAACTGGCCTCTTATAAAATAACCGTCCAGGATGTGAGGCAGGCGCTGGATAGGGAAAATGTGGAGCTGCCTACAGGCAGACTAGAGGGAAACAGAACGGAACTAACCGTAAAAACCAACGCCAAGTTTAAAGACGAACATGGTTTTAATAATATGATTATCCGTTCTGAAAATGGCAAAACTATACACCTACAGGACATAGGCTACGCCAGCCTTGGGGCGGAAAATGAAGAAACCATTTTCAGGATAAATGAAATACCAAGCTTAGGCTGTTCCATAGTGCCCCAGCCGGGAGCTAACCACACCGAAATTGCAGATGAGTTTTACAAACGCTACGAGCAATTAAAGAAGGAACTGCCCCCCGATTTTAAGCTGGGTATTTCCACAGACAATACGCGTTTTATTACTAAATCCATTACAGAAGTAACCGAAACATTAGTAGCGGCCATTCTACTGGTAGTAATTATTATTTACTTGTTCTTCCGCGACTGGTCTATTGCCTTAAGGCCATTGATTGATATACCGGTTTCGTTAATAGGCACTTTTTTTGTAATGTATGTGCTTGGCTTTTCCATTAACGTGCTTACGCTTCTGGCCATTGTTTTGGCCACGGGCCTAGTAGTAGACGACGGGATAGTGGTAACGGAAAACATTTATAAGAAAATGGAAAAAGGGATGCCTCCCTTCCAGGCGGCTATAGAAGGTTCCAGAGAAATAACCTTCGCGATAATTTCTACCTCTATTACCCTGGCGGCCATTTTTCTACCCATCGTTTTTATGGAAGGCTTCGTGGGCAAGCTCTTTAAAGAATTTGGTATTGTTGTGGCCTCTGCAGTGTTGATCTCAATATTTGTTTCGTTAACCTTAACTCCCATGCTTAACGCCTGGCTGGTTCACGATCATAAAAAGAAAAGCAGGTTTTATGAGCGCACAGAACCTTTCTTTGTTTGGCTAAACGAAGCGTACCGAAAAACCCTGGAGAATTTTTTAAAAAGGCGCTGGGTAGCTTTTGTAATTTTGGGGATAGCTATAGGCCTAACCGTGTTTTTATATAAAATAATACCGGCAGAAATTGCGCCAACAGAAGATCGCAGCATGTTGCGTATTACCATGACCTTGCCCGAGGGCGCTTCTTTTGAATATACCGACGACTTTATGCTTAAATATATAAAGTTGATAAGAGATTCAATACCCGAGAATAAACTGGTGATGGCTATTACCGCCTCAACGCCCGGAGGAGGCTCCGGTTCGGGCGTTAATTCCGGTTTTTCGCGCATACCCCTTATAGACCCAGCAGACAGGGAACGCAGCCAGCAGAAAATTGTTGAAAAAATTACTCAACTGGTAAAGAAGTTCCCAGAGGCTAAAGTACAGGTGGGGCAGGATCAAACCATTAGCACAGGCTTCCGCGGCCTGCCTATACAGTATGTTATAAAGTCTCCTACTTTTGCAAAGCTGCGCGAAGTGTTGCCAAAGTTTATGGAAGAGGCGCAAAAAGACCCGACCTTTTCGATAGTAGACGTGAACCTGAAATTTAACAGGCCGGAGATAGAAGTATTAATAAACCGGGAAAAGGCCAGGGAGTTGGGCGTTAATGTATCGGACATTGCGCAAACTTTACAACTGGCGTTAAGCGGGCAACGATTTGGCTTCTTTAACAGGAATGGCAGGCAATACCAGGTGATAGGCCAGTTTGACCGCCTGAATCGCAATGAGACCATCGACCTAAAAAATATATATGTGAGAAGCGCCGCAGAAGCCTTAATACAATTAGATAACCTGGTACAGTTTGAAGAAACCAGCAGCCCACCCCAGTTTTTTAGGTTCGACCGCTACCCCTCTGCCACTATTTCCGCCGGCCTTGCCCCAGGAAAAACTATAGGGGACGGCGTTAAAGCCATGGACGAAATAAAGGCAAAGGTACTGGACGATTCTTACTCGACGGCTTTGTTAGGCCCTGCAAGGGACTTTGCAGAGGGTTCTTCCAACACCGCCTATATATTTGTACTGGCTTTAATACTGGTGTACCTGATTTTGGCGGCGCAGTTCGAGAGCTTTATAGACCCGCTTATTATTATGCTCACCGTTCCGCTGGCTGTGGCGGGGGGCTTTATATCGCTTTGGTACTTTAACCAAACCAATAATATATTCAGCCAAATAGGACTGATTATGCTGATAGGTTTGGTTACCAAAAACGGTATACTAATAGTAGAATTTGCCAACCATGTAAAGGACACAGGGAAAAATGTAAGGGACGCTGTTGTAGAAGCGTCTATAGCCAGGTTAAGGCCCATACTTATGACCAGTATTGCCACCATGCTGGGCGCTTTGCCTATTGCCGTGGCCCTTGGCGCAGCTGCTAAAAGCAGAATGGGCATGGGTATTGTAATAGTTGGGGGTTTATTTATTTCCTTAATATTTACATTGTATGTAATACCGGCTATGTATACCTACCTCTCTAAGAAAAAATCCGGCCGGTATTTGCAATACGAAAAGGAAGAGGAAGCATTATTAAAACAAGAACTGCTGCATCAGAATTAAGCATTGGCTAAATGAAGCCATAAATCAATTTTAAAGAATTTCAATAGAGTTATTTCAAAAAACAATTTACCCATTTTTTATAGGATACATAGACGAGAGTATAAAAAAATATTAGTATGTCGCTTTTCCATTCTAAAAGGCTATATCAAAGTAATTATATTGTAGGAATATACTCACAATTATTTATTAAATAAAACATAGGCAATGGCAAGGCAGATAATAATATTAAACGTTTGCGCTATTAAAAAAGCAATTACCGGTTTACCATTATCAAGTTTAAACAAGTCTTTAAACTTTGTCTCAAGCCCTATACTAACAAACGCCAGCCCAAACCAAAGCCCCTGAAACCCTTTAAGAACATCTTTGCAAGATTTAGTAACATCTGGTGAAATCAGAAATGAAAACACCAAGGAAACTACCAAAAAACCTAGTACAAACTTAGGAAAACGTTCCCATATTAATTTAAGATCAGGTTTTTGCTGCGCCTGTTTACTATCTTTTCTATACGACCAAAATATAGAGATGGCAAAGGCAGCAAGTCCAAGCAGTACATTTTGAGAAAACTTGATAATTGTACTTATTTTAAGAGCAGTATCTCCTACTAATGTACCCGAAGCCACAACAGCCCCGGTAGTATCGATAGTGCCGCCCAGCCATGCGCCTGTTACTTCCTGAGAGAGTCCCAACTTTTCGGCTATATAAGGCTGCAAAATCATCATAGGCACAGCTACAATTAGCACCAGAGAAATAACATAAGATAATTTCTTGGGGTCTCCTTTAATAGCTCCTGCCGTTGCAATTGCAGCAGAAACGCCACAGATAGAAACAGCGCTTGCTATCATCATGGTAAGTTCATCATCTACTTTTAGTTTCTTACTTACCCAATACGCAAAATACCATACGGATATTACTACAACCAATGCTTGTATCAAACCCAAAGAACCAGCCTGAAGTATATCATAAAACAAAATACTGGCTCCCAGTATTATTAAACCGATTTTAGTGAACAATTCTGCGGAGATACTTTCTTTTAACCAGGAAGGAAGACCAGTAATATTGCTAATAGCCAAGCCTATTAAAAGGCTAAAAATTACCGCCTCAAGCCCGAATGATTTTACTAAGGTATTGCCTGCAATAACCTGGGCAAGAAAGCTTAAAAGAAAAAGCGCTGGAAAGCCTAAATAGTCTTTCCAATTCTTTTCTGAGAAGAAAGAGCCGATAATAAGAATGACATGAAGAATAATATAAATAAAAAGAACATTTAGCAAATTATTAACAGACAGCACAACAGAAAAAAGATCCGATGCATCTTTCCATCCTGTTTTAGGAATTTGCGGTTTAAAGCCTACTAATATCAATATAATAGTAATACTTCCAAGAAGAACCGACACCCAGTCTTCATTAAGTTTTGTTAAACCTCTATTTAGTGAAACAGATTTCTGTGTCATAATTATTTCCAGATATTGATTTTAAAAACAAACATAAAATATGTGGGTACTAGTTTTGCTGTTAAAGTTATCACTGTTTTACTAAAGTTATAATTTAAAAAATGAGACTATTTTAATTGGCCTGAAAAAGCGTTATAGTAAAGTGTAGCTACAACAGCTATTATAATTTTGAACGTATAAACATGAAAACTTGGAAAGAAATTCTCCTTGGCATCAGTTTCGAGCAGGTTTAATTTTAATATTATATACATTGTCTATATAATATATAGACAAATATCTTACTTCCCATTTTAATCTCCAAATTGTTTACCTATAAATTTATTAATTGGCAATTTTTAAGCTTTAGTCTAATTATTGTAAAATCAGATAATTCTATTGTTTTATTGTTTTTTTATAGTGGTACAATCTCCAGAATATCAGGAATAACTTTCTCTGATGATCAATTAAAATATACTTTTACAATATATCTATGCAAAATATATAGACATTATAGATAATTACATAAAAGATTTTTTTAAGAAAATGAAGAGGAAAATATTTTTTTTTAGTCTATCGTTAATATTGGGAACTGCATTACCAATTTCTGCCCAATATGACCCCATAAAACCTTTTAAAGGTAAAATAGGAAAGACATTAGAAGAAACTCAGCAAGACTGGCCGGAACGGGTAAAAGCTCCTGCTGGCGCGCCTAACGTGGTGTGGATACTACTAGACGATGTAGGCTACGGGGCATCTTCCGCTTTTGGAGGATTAATCGAAACTCCCACTTTTGAGAGCCTGGCAAACAATGGGCTGCGCTATACCAATTTTCACACCACAGGAATATGTAGCCCTACCAGGGCGGCCTTGCTAACAGGCAGAAATTCTCACTTCGTAGGCATGGGGCACCATGCAGAACTTGGTATTGGAACGCCTGGTTATAATGGAGATATACCATTTGAAGCAGGCACTATTGCGGAACTATTTAAAGAAAACGGATATAATACTTTTGCTTTAGGAAAATGGCACGGAAATGTGCCTAAAGACTTGACCGTTGCCGGGCCTTACAATCGCTGGCCCACAAGCAGAGGGTTCGAACACTTTTACGGCTTTATGGGCGGCGCTACAGACCAGTGGCATCCAAATCTGGTTGAAGAAAATGACTATATAAACATAGAGCCTAATACGAAACATTTAAACCAATTACTGGCAGATAAAGTTATTTCTTATGTAGCCAATCAGAAATCCGCAGCGCCGGAAAAACCGTTCTTTCTATACCTTGCTACCGGGGCTACTCACGCCCCTCACCAGGTTCCTAAAGAATGGAGCGACAAGTACAAAGGCAAGTTTGACAAGGGCTGGGATAATTACAGAGAGACTGTTTACAAACGTCAGCAGGAACTGGGCTATATTCCAAAAAACGCCGTGCTGCCTTCGCTACAGCCTGGGATAAAACCATGGGCTTCCTTAACCGCTGATGAGAAAAAAGTTTATGCACGCTTCTTTGAAGTATATGCAGGTTTCCTTTCTTATACTGATCATGAAATTGGCCGAATACTAGATTACCTTAAACAAATAGGTCAGTTGGATAACACCGCTATATTTATTGTTATCGGCGATAATGGGGGAAGTAAAGAAGGAACCTATACAGGTTCTACTGGTAACTCCGCATCAGAAAAATCACAAGGCGACGACATTCCTTTTTTAGTAAGCCAGATTGATAAGATAGGTACAGAATTTACTTCTCCCAACTATCCTTTAGGATGGTCGCAAGCTATTAACACACCATTTAGGTATTGGAAGAGTGACGCCAATTCTGAAGGTGGAACGCATAATCCATTAATAGTACATTATCCTAATGGTATTAAAGACAAAGGTACTACCCGTTCGCAATATCTGCATGTAATTGACATATTGCCTACCACCGTAGAGCTGACAGGCATAAAGGTACCAGAGGGAATTAACGGTTACAAGCAATTGCCAATTCAGGGTACGGCGTTTAACTATTCATTTACAGATGCGAAGGCCCCTACCAAGCATACTGTTCAGTATTATGAGTTGCATGGTGGAAGGTCTATTTACAAAGACGGCTGGAAAGCGGAAGTTTACCACCCCCGTAATACCTTTGGAGAATCGGGGAATACCGACCTTAACTTTAGCCCGCGTCCTTATTCGCAAGACAAATGGGAGTTGTACAACCTGAACGACGACCCCACCGAAACGAAGGACCTGGCTTCCAAATACCCGGAGAAAGTAAAAGAACTTCAAGAGTTATTTGACGAGCAGGCAAAGAAGTACAACATCTATCCATTAAAAGATTACAAGGCCGGAGTGCCTGCCCCTGAGATAAAAGCCAAGTCCATAATCTACGAAGGGACTACCATTAAAACTCGTGTGTATATCGGCAAAAAGGCGGTTACTCTTACAGCAAATGTGGAACTTCCTTCTGCTGCTGCCGAAGGCGTGGTATTTGCCATCGGCGGCTTATACGGAGGCAGCAGCCTTTATATCAAAGACGGAAAGCTAACTTATATTCTTAATGACGGTGTAAAAGAAACACTACTTATCTCCGTAAAAGTGCTTGAAGCTGGCAAGCACGCGTTTAAAATAGACTATGCGGACGATAATACAGTAACACTGTCTGTAGATAATGAACAGGCCGCCAAAGAAAGCATAACGGCCCGCAACAAGTACCTGGGGGCTGCTTCTTCAGAAGGGATTAGCGTAGGTAAAGATTTAAATTCCCCGGTAACAAAATCATACCCTGGCGCTTTCCCATTCACCGGAAGAGTAATCACTTTGGTAGTAGATCAGAAAACAGAATAGCATACATTTTTATATTATGAATAGATTAACTAATAGTTTAAAAGCGATATTTTTAAATCTGATAGTATCGTCTCTGTTAATTACAGGGTGCGAGAATAAAGACAAAGAAAAACCAAAGGGAGAAACTGTCGACATAGACACTTCCTACAAAGGAGTGATAGGTAAAACTTATGCAGAGTCTAAGGAGTGGTGGCCCGAGAAAAAGAAAGTTCCAGAAGGCGCGCCCAATGTTCTATTATTTCTAATTGATGATGCTGGTTATGGTACAGCCAGCGCTTTTGGAGGGTTAATGCAAACGCCAACATTGGATAGTCTTGCTAACAATGGTTTACGGTATACTAATTTTCACTCTACCGCTGTTTGTTCGCCAACACGCGCTGCGTTGCTAACAGGACGTAATCATCATTCCGTACACATGGGATATTTAAACTATAGTTCTCTGGGCTTCCCAGGGTACGATGCCATAATGCCGGGCGACAAGGCGACTATTGCAGAAATTTTGCATGAGAATAGCTACAATACCTATGCGGTAGGAAAATACCATCTTGCGCCTCTTAATGAAATTACTCCCACAGGGCCGTTTGACCGCTGGCCTACCGGCAAAGGCTTTGACCATTTCTATGGCTGGCAATTAGGGCATACCGACCAGTATCATCCCAATCTGTATGAAGACAATAACGTGATTGACATTGAGCCAAACACTAAGCATGTTACTACCTTATTTGCCGATAAAGCCATAAAGTACATTGCAAACCAGAAATCTACTTCGCCAGATAATCCGTTCTTCTTATACTTTGCTACCGGCGCAATACATTCCCCGCACCAGGTTGATAAGAAATGGAGCGATTTGTATAAAGGTAAGTTTGACAAGGGCTGGGACTGGTATCGTACAGAGGTGTTTGCCCGCCAGAAAAAACTGGGCGTTATACCCGCCAATGCTATTTTGCCAGATCGCGACCCAACAGTTGCCGCTTGGGACAGCCTAAGCCCGGATGAAAAGAAAGTATATGCCCGCTATATGGAAGTATACGCTGGCTTTATGACGCATGCCGACTATGAGTTTGGCAGAATAGTAAATTACGTAAAAGAACTAGGCCAACTGGATAATACTATAATCATTGTTAGCATTGGCGATAATGGTTCCAGCCACAGCCCTAGGCATGGCAGTTTTAATGGATACGTCCGTAGTCTGCCAGAAAACAAACAAGTAGCAGAGGTACTAAAACAGTTGGATAAGTTTGGCACCGAGCATTCGGACATGGATGCCCCTTCCGGCTGGACACAGGCTACCAATACTCCTTTTCGTTTATGGAAGGCAGACGCTAACTCTGAGGGCGGAACGCATCAGCCGCTTATTATATTCTATCCAAAGGGCATAAAAGAAAAAGGCGGAGTTCGCAACCAGTACGGCCACATGATAGACATTACGCCAACTATTATTGAACTGGTAGGAGCTAAGGTTCCAGACATTATTAAAGGATACAAACAAAAGCCTATTGAAGGTACAAGCCTTGCCTACTCCATTAATGATGCAAGTGCCGCTTCCAAGCATACGATACAATACTATGAGTTGAGGGGCAAGCGCGCTATATACCAGGATGGCTGGAAAGCTTCGGTATTTCATGTAACGGGTACAGACTTTGCCAATGACGTATGGGAGTTGTACAACCTGAATGAAGACTTTAATGAGCGCATAGACCTTGCTACCAAAAACCCCGATAAGTTGAAAGAGTTGCAAGCAGTGTTCGATTCCGAAGCTAAGAAATACAATGTATATCCGCTTATAGATGCCTCTCAGGTTCCGGGCCCCGCAACGCGTGCCAGAAGCGTTTTCGGAAAATCGGATAAGATTATTTTATATCCGGGAGTAGATCAGTATTTAACGTACAGTGGGCCTCAGTTTCAGGAGCAATCATTTTCTATTACCGCAGAGGTGGATATCCATAATAAAAACGAACAGGGAGTACTATTTTCAACCGGAGATGGATTTGATGGATTGAGCTTGTATATAAAAGACGGTAAATTTCAGGTAGCGCATAACACCGGTACTATTGTACGCTATTTACAATCGTACAAACCTATTACTGCTGGTAAGCAAAATTTAAGGTTCGATCTAAATTATATAGCTCCTCCTAAGAAAACCGGAAAGCCTGATCCTAATAATAAAGTTGATTTGCCTGCAGGTACTGAGGTCATATACATTAACGATGTAAAAGTAGGCGAAAGAAATATTGTTGCATCTGAGGCAAAGTATATCGCAAATTATAAAGATGGTATAGATGTGGGGCAAGATTTAAATTCCCCTGTTACCGAACATTACAAAGTGCCTTTCAAGTTTACCGGAGAATTGAAGAGAGTAATAATAGAATATAAATAAAAACTTTTAAATCAATCTAAAATTTACAACTATGAAAAAATTACAACTAGTACTTGCCCTGGTGATTGCGCTAAGTAATTTGGCATGGGGCCAAACAGCAAAAAAGCAAGACCTGACTATTGAACAATTTGAGGCAAAGCTTACCAAAGCTGGTTCCAATGCACAAATTCTGGATGCCCGCACAGACGAGGAGTACAAGCTCAATCACCTAAAAGGAGCGCAAAGCTTTAGCGTTGACAACGAGGCGGAACTTCAGAAGCAGATTAACCAATTGGACAAAAAGAAACCGGTTTTCGTTTATTCCATTGGCAATGGCAGAAGCAACGTGCTTGCTAAAAAACTAAAAGGAGATGGTTTTAGTGAAGTGTATGAACTGCCTGGCGGCTTTAGCCACTGGATAGGTTCTGGCAGGCCCGTGGTAAGCACAACCGGAGCCGGACTTACATTGACCGACTATAAGAAGTTGATTGACTCTGATAGTAAATTAGTTTTGGTTGATATAGGTTCTAAATTTTGCGGAGGCTGCAAAAGAATGCTGCCGGTAGTAGATTCTGTGGCCAGCGAAAATACGGATAAGCTTAAGCTAGTTAAAATAGAATTTTTTGAGAACAAACAATTGGGAATAGACCTGAAGGTAGAAGCTCTACCAACATTTATACTTTACAAAGACGACAAAATAGTATGGCAAAAAAGCGGCGTATTTGCCAAAGCGCTGTTTGAAGAAAAAATCAGTAAAGCGGATTTAGCCAGCAGTAAACAGGCTGGCAATACATTAAAATAATAGTTAGTTTAATAATTGCTATATGACCTGGCAGTTTTATTTGAGAGATCAAATTTAACTGTCAGATTCTGTTTTAGCAGTGGTCAATAAAGTAAATAGTTTATGATAGTAAGGCCTTGGGTTTATCTACTTTTAATAGTAGCCCCGTTTAGCTTAAAAGCACAAAACCATCAAAAGATTTCACTAAAACCTGAAAAGTTGACTCCGTACGGGGTTACTGTAAAAGCGGAACAGCACAAGGGAAAAGAAGCTGTAGTAGTAGAACAGGTAACCGACCAGGATCAGCAATATACCTATGCCAGGTTAAACAATTTAGATTTTCATAATGGGGAAATAGAGCTAAACCTTGCAGGGCAACCGAAAAAAAATGTCATAGCCACCGCCAGGGGCTTTGTAGGCATAGCTTTTCGCATCGCCGACGACACCTCCAAATTTGAATGCATTTACCTGCGCCCCAGCAATGGCAGGGCCAACGACCAGGTGAGAAGGAACCATTCTACCCAATACATCTCACATCCCGGAAGCCCCTGGCAAAAGCTTAGAGCCGAATCTCCAGAAAAATATGAATCGTATGTAGATATTATACCCGGCGAATGGATTAAAGTGAAAATAGTAGTTAAAGACGATAGCGCCAAACTTTATGTAAATGGCGTGGCGCAGCCGTCATTACTGGTAAACGACCTAAAACAGGGAAAGAGCGCCAGAGGCGGGATAGGGCTGTGGATTGGTATTGGAACTCTTGCCCAGTTTGCTGATCTCACAATCTTAAAATACGACTAGGAGGATTTAACAGTAATTTATCTTAACATAAGCTATTTACAATAGGCCCATAAATATTCAGTACGCCATTTGATGAAAAAAATAATTATAGTATTAACGGCATTTATCTGTTACTCAGGTTTGCAAGCCCAAAGCTGGAGCGAGTTGGGCACAGGTAGTAACGCCCTAAATCCAACTAGTTCAATTAATTCTATTGTAACAGATAGGCAAGGAAACGTTTATGCCGCAGTGGGGGGAGCCGTAGCCAAATGGAACGGAACAAGCTGGAACGAACTGGGAACAGGAGCCAATGCCTTTAATCCGAATGGCGTAATAAATTCTATTGCGGTAGATGGGTCTGGGAATGTATATGCGGGCGGGGATTTCTACCTTATAGATTCAACGCAATCAGGGTTGATATTATCCTATAATTACTATGTAGCCAAGTGGAATGGCGCCAGTTGGTCAGAACTGGGTACAGGTTTGGGTGCGCTGGCCGCTAACAATCCTATCAATACAATTGTCGTGGATGATTCCGGAAACGTTTATGCGGCAGGTCAGTTTGTAGATTACGATACTAATTTTTACGTAGCAATATGGAATGGAGCCTATTGGAACGAGTTGGGTCAAATTGACGCAAATAATTTTATCAATACTGTTGTAACAGATCATGCAGGGAATGTTTATGCGACGGGGTGGTTTACATATGATAGTAGTCAATATTACGTGGCAAAATGGAATGGATTACTATGGAGCGAGCTTGGGACAGGAAGCAATGCTCTTAATCCGGTTGGGGGCTACATCAATACTATTGAGGTGGACAGAGCAGAGAATGTATATGCAGCAGGCGGATTTACCAATGCTAGCGGCAACTATTACGTTGCAATATGGAATGGAACCAACTGGACTGAATTGGGAGGAACTAATGCCTTGGGCGCAAATGGGGCAATCAATTCTATTGCGGTAGACGACTCTGGGAATGTATATGCCGCCGGAGGGTTTACCAACGCTAATGGGAAAGAATATGTAGCAAAATGGAACGGCAGCTACTGGAGTGCACTTGGAGTCGGCAGTTCTGCATTGAATGCAGATAGCTGGATATTAATAATTGTAGCGGATAGTTCCGGGAATGTATATGCAACGGGAGACTTCACCGACGCTAATCATAAACTTTACGTGGCAAAATGGAGCCCCACCGCTATACCCACAGGCATTAACGCTCCAATAGGCCTGGCAGATATGGCCATATATCCTAACCCTGCCGCTGGCATGGTAAACGTAACCGTTCCCGAAAATGGGCAGCTAGGCATTTATAACACTTTAGGTGAGCTAATATACACTCAGCAGCTAACCAATAGAAATTCTTCTGTCAATCTTGGCAATACGCCTTCGGGCATCTATACACTGGTATTTACCGGGCAAAACACTACGTATGCCCCGGTAAAACTGGTAAAGGAATAACCATAAGCCCAATTAAACAATGATGAAGTCACTAATAATGCACTTAAAGTTAGGGTGATTATATTAGGGACAAATTAAATCAATTAAAAGCTATTGAAGCAGATTGGTTCCTTTAAATAAAATTGACAAATTATTAATAATTCAACAATAGTATTGCAATAAACTTATTACTACTATTTCATTCAGGTCAAAAAAGGGTCTTTGCTATTTCCCCATTTAAATCATCCCAAAAACTGATATTAATCATCTTTTAAAGACCCTGTACCGGCAATATTTACACGTAAATAGGGCGGAGATGAATTCTATATTAACTGCTGAAAAACTGGTATGCTTCCATTGTGGGGATGACTGCCGTAACGACAAAATAAGACTGGAGGATAAGCTGTTTTGCTGCGAAGGCTGCAAAACAGTTTACGAGATACTAAGTAGTAAAGACCTTTGCGCCTATTACAACTTTGAGGGCGCGTCTGGAGTGAAGAAGAACAATGCTTCTAATAATAACCAGTTCGCCTCGCTTGACGAACCTTCCATAAGTGATAAGATTCTTAACTTTAAAGAAGGAAACCACTACAAAGTAACCTTTTATATTCCTAAAATACATTGCACTTCTTGCATTTGGTTGCTGGAACACCTAAGCAAAATGAACGAGGGGGTTGTAAGCTCCAGGATCAATTTTCTAAAAAAGGAACTATCCATTTCTTTTAACAGCGATGTTATTTCTTTAAGGCATTTGGCAGAGTTGATAGACTCATTAGGTTATACGCCACAGCTTAACCTGGATAAGTTTGATAGTAAAGAAACCAAAACGGATTATTCATTAATCTACAAAATAGGCATAGCGGGGTTCTGCTTCGGCAATATTATGATGCTTAGTTTCCCGGACTATCTCTCTGTTACCAGAAGTCTGTCCCAGGAATATAGTAACTTCTTTGGCGTCATTAACCTTATATTGGCGTTGCCAGTGGTTTTCTATGCAGGCTCGGGCTACTTTATTTCTGCGTGGAACGGGCTAAAGAATAAAATCATCAACATCGATTTCCCCATTGCGCTTAGTCTGGTAGCCGTGTTTGGCAGAAGCGTTTACGAGGTATATACATATTCGGGACTTGGGTATTTTGATTCTCTAGCCGGCCTCGTTTTCTTTCTTCTGATAGGCAAATGGTACCAACGAAAAACCTACGATGCGCTGTCGTTCGAGAAAGATTATAAGTCTTATTTTCCTTTGGCGGTATCGCTTATTCGGGAAGGGGAGTTGGTAAATGTACCCGTGAGCCAGCTCAAAAAAGGAGACCGTATACTGGTACGAAACCAAGAGCTTATACCTGCCGATTGTACTATAGTAAAAGGAAACGCTAACATAGATTACAGTTTTGTTACCGGCGAATCTGTACCATTGGAAAAACAACCCGGGGACAAAGTATATGCCGGAGGTAAACAAATAGGCAGCTCTATTGAATTAGTAGTACGAAAAGACGTACAACACAGTTATTTTACCCAGCTCTGGAACCAGGATGTATTTAAAAAAGACAATAGGGCAAACTTACAAACCTTTGCAAATAAAGTGGGCAAAGTATTTACCATTGCCATATTGGTTGTTGCTTTTTCCACCTTTTTTTACTGGTATCGCATAGATCACGATACGGCCTTTCGTTCAGCAATCTCTGTTCTTATAGTATTTTGCCCCTGCGTACTTACTCTAGCAATGCCATTTGCATTTGGCAACACGCTTAGGAAATTTGGTAGCAATGGGTTTTTTATGAAAAGCAAGGACTCAGTAGAAACGATGGCTAATATTGATACCGTTGTATTTGATAAAACAGGAACGCTGACGGAAAAAGAATCTAAGGCAGAATTTATAGGCTTGCCCCTTACAGAAGAGGAAGAGGTATTAGTTTGCTCTGTTGCCGCCCAAACCATGCATCCGCTTAGCCAAAGCATTCTAAAATCTATTTCTTCGGATAGGATAATACCTGTAACTACTTTTACAGAAAAATCTGGCGGAGGCATTGAGGCAGAACTGAGAAGCGTTACTATTAAAATGGGTTCTTCTATTTTCGTAGTTGGTATGCGAGATTATAACGAGAACGACGCTTCCACTAAAGTCTTCCTATCCATAAACGGAACCGTAAAAGGTTATTTCCGCATTACCCATCAATACAGGCTGGGAATAGAAAAATTAATAGTAAAGCTTAATAAGCATTTTGATATTCACCTGCTATCTGGAGACAACGACGCCGAGATGGAGCATTTGTCTAAATTACTACCGAAAGAAAATATCCATTTTAACCAAACCCCTTTTGACAAACTTTCTTACATAGCCGAGCTAAAAGAGAGCGGAAGCAACGTACTGATGGTAGGCGACGGGCTTAACGACGCCGGGGCGCTTAAACAAAGCGACTTAGGCATAACAGTAGTAGAAGATATTTACAATTTTTCACCTGCCTGCGACGCCATACTGGATGCAAAATCACTAGGAAGATTGTCCGATTTTATAAATTTCTCCAAAATTAGTTGCAATACGGTTAAAATTAGTCTTGCAATATCCCTGCTTTACAACGTCATCGGGTTGTACTTCGCCGTTAGCGGCAGGCTTAAGCCGCTTATTGCCGCCATTATTATGCCGCTTAGCTCTGTATCTGTAGTGCTATTTGTTACCCTTACCATACTGTATTTCGCCCACAAACGGAAACTCTAAAAAGGTGATTTTAATCATCTTTTTAAATGTTTTCTCTCATCGAATAACAGACATCTAAAATCTTTCTTTGTAGTATACAATAAAAAGAAAAATGATGAGCGTAATTTTTATCCTTATAGTAGCAAGTATTCTGGTAGCCGGAGGTTTTCTTGTAGCATTTATCTGGGCCGTCCGCAACGGTCAGTTTAAAGACGATTACACCCCCTCTGTGAGGATATTATTTGAAGATAAAGAAATAAACAAAACCAATAAATGATTTAGATTATGACCATTGAAAGATTTGAATACGATAATAAAATCGTAAAGTACTTTATAATAGCCACAGCCTTATGGGGCGTAATAGGGATGCTGGTAGGGCTAACCATTGCCTGTCAGTTGGCTTGGCCCGCTCTTAATTTCGGGATAGAGTACATCACCTTCGGAAGAATAAGGCCGCTGCATACCAATGCAGTAATTTTTGCGTTTGTTGGTAACGGACTATTTGCAGGTATATATTATTCTCTGCAAAGACTCTGCAAAACAAGAATGTTTAGCGACGCCCTTAGTCAGATTAACTTTTGGGGATGGCAGCTAATAATAGTTTCTGCCGTTCTTACCCTGCCGCTTGGAATTACCAGCAGTAAAGAATATGCAGAATTGGAATGGCCCATAGACATTGCCATAACTACTATATGGGTAGTGTTTGGCTGGAACCTGTTTGGAACAATATTAAAAAGAAGAGAGCAACACTTGTATGTGGCCATCTGGTTTTATATAGCCACCTTTGTAACAGTAGCGGTACTTCACCTGGTAAATTCATTCGAACTTCCGGTTTCTATGTTCAAGAGCTATTCCTGGTACGCAGGCGTGCAAGATGCTTTGGTGCAGTGGTGGTATGGGCACAATGCGGTGGCGTTCTTCCTTACCACTCCATATTTAGGATTAATGTACTATTTTGTGCCTAAAGCAGCCAATCGTCCGGTATACTCTTACAGACTTTCTATCATACACTTTTGGGCGCTCATCTTTATATACATCTGGGCTGGCCCTCATCATTTGCTTTACACTGCCTTGCCAGACTGGGCGCAATCGCTGGGGACTGTTTTCTCTATTATGCTCATTGCTCCGTCGTGGGGTGGTATGCTTAACGGGTTGCTTACACTAAGAGGGGCCTGGGACAAAGTGAGAGACGACGCTACGCTTAAATTTATGGTAGTAGCTGTTACCGCTTATGGTATGGCCACTTTTGAGGGGCCGTTATTATCGTTAAAAAATGTAAACGCCATAAGCCACTTTACAGACTGGACAGTGGCGCACGTACACGTTGGCGGCCTGGGTTGGAACGGTTTCTTAACCTTTGGTATGTTGTATTGGTTAGTCCCTAAAATGTGGGGCATAAACCTGTATTCTAAGAAGCTTGCCAATTTCCACTTCTGGATAGGCACTATGGGAATACTATTTTATGCCTTGCCCATGTACTGGGCGGGATTTACACAAAGCTTAATGTGGAAACAGTTTACTGCAGAAGGCTTCCTGGCTTACCCTAACTTTTTAGAAACAGTAACGCAAATAAAAACCATGTACATGCTTCGCGCATTGGGAGGTTTGCTATATATAGTAGGGGTATTTGTTATGTGTTACAACTTATTTAAAACTGCCAAAGCCGGTTCGTTTATCGCCAACGAGGCCGCCGAGGCCCCTGCCTTAGAGAAAGCTTATGTTAAGCCTGTCGGAGAGCATTGGCACAGGTGGATTGAAAGAAGGCCGATACAACTTCTTATCCTAAGCCTTGTAGTAGTTCTAATAGGCGGTATTGTAGAGATGGTTCCTACCTTCCTGATAAAATCTAACATACCTACTATTGCAAGCGTAAAACCCTACACGGCGCTTGAGCTTGAAGGAAGAGACCTATACATCCGCGAAGGCTGTAACAACTGCCATTCGCAAATGATACGTCCATTTAGGTCGGAAACCGAACGTTACGGAGAATATTCTAAAGCGGGAGAATTTGTGTACGACCACCCGCACCTTTGGGGTTCTAAACGCACCGGGCCGGATTTACATAGAATAGGCATGAAGTACCCGGACTCCTGGCACTACAACCATATGCTTGATCCGGAAACTATGTCCCCGGGCTCCATAATGCCTGCCTATCCCTGGTTATTCCAAAACGACCTGAATACTTCGTTGACTTCTAAAAAGGTAGCGGCTATGATGACACTTGGCGTGCCTTATACAGAAGAATATAAAGAAACAGCAGATAGCGACCTTAAAAGGCAGTCTGAACAAATAGCCGACGGACTTAAAAAAGAAGGTATAGAAGTGAAGAGCGATAAAGAAATAATAGCCCTTATTGCTTACCTGCAAAGGCTGGGAACAGATATTAAAACAAAACAGGTAAACGCAACTACTAAATAACAAAAACTATGCTAAAATTTATAAAAGGACATTTAACATCCATAAGTGGAATACAGATATATCCTCTTATCTCTTTCCTGATTTTCTTTATCTTCTTTGTGATAGTAACTATATGGGTATTTGGAAGGAACAAAAACTACTTTGACGAGCAAAGCAATATCCCTTTTGATAACGACAAATTTTAAACAAAACTATTATAAAGTTATGAGACACCTATTCAGCGTTAAATCTTTTTTAAAGGTTTTGTTTTTGCAGATTTTCCTGTTTGCCTCCTTAGCAGCTTCAGCAGAAGATGCAGCCTCGGCGGGAGATATAGTACTTACCTGGGAACAGGTAGCCACGTTTACTTTATCAATTGTTATAGTGTTCCTATTGTTTGTAGTGGTTTACTTATTTTACCTTTTACTATTTCTGGTAAGGGCGTTAAAAGGCGAAGATGTTACTAAGCCAATCTTCTCGTTCAAAGGCATAGATAAAATACTTACCAATGCCGTGCCTATTGAAAGAGAGGCAGAAATTGAGTTTCATCACGAGTATGATGGAATAAGGGAGTTGGACAATATATTACCTCCCTGGTGGAAGTATATGTTTTATGCTACCATCGTTTTTGCAGTAGTTTATTTGTTCTACTTCCACGTAAGCAAAACCGGAGATTTGCAGGCTGCCGAATACACTAAGGAAATGGCGGCGGCAAATAAACAGAAAGAAGCCTACATGAAACTGATGGCAAGCAAAATGGACGAAAACTCTGTAAAATTACTTACTGACAAAAAAAACCTGGAACTGGGCAAAACAATCTTTTCCCAAAACTGTTCGGCCTGCCATGGTAAGCTGGGCGAAGGTGGAGTTGGGCCAAACCTAACCGACAAGTACTGGATACATGGCGGTGGAATTAAGAATGTGTTTAAAACTATCAAACACGGCGTTCCTGAAAAGGGCATGAAATCATGGCAAGGCGATTTTAGCCCTCCACAAATACAACAAGTGGCAAGCTATATTATTTCTTTGGAAGGCAGTAACCCTCCTAACCCTAAGGCTCCGCAGGGAGACTTGTTTGAAGACGTTAAAATTTCTCAGAAATAAGTAAAATAGGAATAGAATGAATTCTTTACCATTTACCCAACCTGTTGATATAGCTGAAGAAAGCTATAGGGACTCCATTTCTACTGTGGATAAAACAGGGCATAGGGTATGGATTTATCCGAAGAAGCCAAAAGGCAAACTTACTAACTATAGAACGTTAGTAAGCGTTATCTTTCTCACGTTATTATTTTCTTTGCCTTTTATTAAACTGCATGACGAACCCATAATTCTTTTTGATTTTTTTAATAGAAAATTTATAGTATTCGGCATATTATTCAGACCGCAAGATTTTGGATTACTAGCGCTGGGATTTATTGCCTTTGTTATTTCCATTGTATTATTTACCGTGGTTTATGGTCGCATATTCTGCGGATGGGTATGCCCGCAAACCATTTTCATGGAGGGGGTATTTCGTAAAATAGAGTATTGGATAGAAGGAGACTGGAAAGACCAAATGGCTTTGGACAAACAAAAACTTACCGCCAAAAAATTTGCCAAGAAACTTGTAAAGCATGTTTTAATATTTACTATCTCATTCATCATTGCCAATACTTTTTTGGCTTATATGATTGGAGTGGATACACTAGAAGCGATATTAACGGATTCACCGATGAATCATTTAGTGGGGCTTGGCTTTATTACTTTATTTACCGGTGTGTTTTACTGGATATACGCCAAATTCAGGGAACAGGTATGCACCACTGTTTGCCCGTATGGAAGGCTGCAAGGCGTTATGTTGGACAGGAACTCTATAGTAGTAGCTTACGATTACGTACGCGGTGAAAGGCGGGAGAAGATAAAAAAAGGCGAAGACCGTAAAGCCGCCGATAAGGGTGATTGCATAGATTGCCATGCTTGCGTTAACGTTTGCCCCACCGGTATAGACATCCGAAACGGCACTCAGTTGGAATGTATCAACTGCACAGCCTGTATAGACATCTGCAACGACATTATGGAAAAGATAGGGCAGAAAAAAGGACTGATACGTTACGCTTCTGAAGCAGAGATCGCCGAGAATAAGAAATTCAAAATTACTCTTAGAATGTTGTCCTATTCCCTAGTTCTTGTGGTACTTATGGGAGTATTTGGATTTATGCTGGGAACAAGGCCAGATGTAGAGGGTACGTTGCTAAGAACTCCTGGTATATTATACCAAAAAAGCGAGGATGGGCGAATCACTAACATATACAATATAAAAGTAAATAATAATACCAATAAATCATTTCCGGTAATGCTTAAAGTTCTTTCCGGAGAAGGAGAGATAAAAATGGTTGGCAAAGGATTACAACTGGATAAGCAAGGAACAGCGGAAGGAATATTATTTATAGCCATGAACAAAGAAGATATTCGCGCATTAAAGACCAAGCTGGTAATAGGCATATACGCCGAAGGAAAACTGATGGAGACTATTAAAACAACTTTTATAGGGCCTGTAAACTAAAAATAGTATGAAACAATTAAACTGGGGTTGGGGAATAACAATAACATTTAGCCTGTTTGTCTGTTTTATGGGTTACTTGGTTATAATGGCATTTAGGCAGGATTTTGACCTTGTGAACGAAGACTACTATACTGAAGAATTGCAATACCAGAAGCATATAGACAGAGAAAACAATTCGGGGTTACTCGGGGAAAATATAAGCTGTGCGGTAGTAAATAACGAAGTAGTACTAAAATTTCCCAGAACAACTAATTCTGGAAAAGTGAAAGGAGAAGTATTTTTCTTTCGTCCATCAGACAAGAAGAAAGATATAAAACAAGCGCTGCATCTTAACCAAGGCGAACAACGTTTTCCTTTATCATTATTCTCTTCTGGCTTATACAAAGTAAAAGTAACCTGGGAATCTAACGGCATTGATTATTTTAACGAGGAATCAATTGTACTATAATGGTAACATATCTCGCTCTGACCATAGGCTTTATTGGAAGCCTTCATTGTATAGCCATGTGCGGCCCTATTGCTTTCGCGTTGCCTTCGGTTGGAAAAAGTTTGCCTTCAAAACTTTTAAGCCGATTAATCTATAACAGTGGCAGGATTCTTACTTATGGGGTTTTAGGGCTACTGTTTGGATTAGTTGGGCAGGGTATAAAACTGGCAGGGTTTCAGCAGTGGTTATCTATTGGCGTAGGGATCGCCATTTTGCTACTACTTGTTGCAGATATTTCTTTTATAAAAAAGCTAAATATGTTCTCACCGCTTTATAAAGCAATATCCTATGCAAAAGGAACCATTATAAGGTTATTTTCTGTACATTCCTATTCGTCCTTATTTCTAATAGGCCTGCTTAATGGATTGCTTCCCTGCGGGCTGGTATATATTGCGCTTACTACCTCTATTGCAACTGCCAATGCATTTCAGGGAGCTTTATTTATGGTAGTGTTTGGCATGGGTACGTTACCCCTCATGTTTCTGGCGGCTTTCTCTGGAAGTTTATTAAATCAGAACATCACTAGAAAATTTTCACGAACCATACCGGTAATGATGCTGGTAGTAAGCCTTATGCTTATAGTACGTGGTATGAACCTGGGAATACCTTATCTAAGCCCTAAAACAGATGTGGCAAAAAATAATTTTAGCAAATGCTGCTATTTACCTCAATCAAAAAAATCATAAATACAGATTTACCATGTACAAAATACTTGATAAAGAAAAAATAGAAGAGGTTATGACTAATAACTTCATTGGCAGAATTGCCTGCTGCGATAATAATATGCCTTACATTGTTCCTATCACTTATTGCTACGATAAAGAAACTAATAGCATAATAGGATATTCTGGCGAGGGCGCCAAAATAAATATATTAAGAAAAAACCCAAACGTTTGCTTTGAGGTGGATGAAGTAAAAAGCATTGCCGACTGGAAATCCGTTATCGCGCAAGGAACTTATAAAGAGCTTGCGCCTGTAGATATTCGTAATGCCGTTCACCTTTTTGTAACCAGATTAAGAGAACTTATAAGCGAAGATCACCACATGTTTATTAAAGACTTGTCTTCAGCAGTAGGGGGAGACAAATCAATAGTGGTTTACAGGATCCATTTGTCTGGTAAAACAGGCAGATACCAGGGAGAATAGTCATAAGCGCCCTTTTATATAATAGTAATATTTAACACATACAACATGATCATTTTAATTTTCTTTATTGCGCACTGGTTCTTATCCTTATTTACGCAAACATTCTTTTTACACCGCTATGCCGCCCACCAGATGTTTACTATGAGCAAAACATCTGAAAAGGTATTTTATGTGCTTAGCTATATATTTCAAGGTTCATCTTTTCTTAGCCCTCATGCCTATGGCATAATGCACCGTATGCACCACTCTTTTGCAGATACAGAGAAAGATCCGCACTCTCCATTGTACTCAAAAAATCTGATGGATATGATGTGGAAGACAAAAAATATATACAACCTGATTTTAAATAAAAAGATATACATAGAAGATAAATATACTAAAAATGTGCCAGACTGGCCGTTTATAGAAAAGCTAGGAGACAAGTGGGCCTCCAGAATTTCATGGGGTACGTTTTATGTTTTATTTTATATAGCGTTTGCTACCCACTGGTGGATGTTTCTGCTACTACCAATACATTTTCTTATGGGGCCAATACACGGCGCTATTATTAACTGGTTTGCGCACAAATATGGATATGTGAACTTTAAAGTTAATGATACTTCAAAAAATTTACTACCTATTGATTTTTTAATGATGGGAGAATCGTATCACAACAACCACCATACCTACGGGGGAAGAGCAAACTTTGGTGTTAGATGGTTTGAGTTTGACCCTACTTACCCGATAATATTATTTCTTAATTGGGCAGGAGTTATAAAGCTAAAAAAGAATAACGATTTAAAATACATGTAATACCTAGTTGTTGGTAATAATAAAGGCTGGAGGTTAAACTAAACCCCAGCCTTTCTTGCTTAATTTATTTTCCTATTATAACATCAACTAAGCAGTAACTTTATAGGTGAACACCGGTTTATGAGATAGTTTAACAAGATCCTGTGATATGCTGCCCAATATAAAAGCAGAGATCCCTTTTCTGCCGTGTGTGCATAGCGCAATCATATCAGCGCTGATGTCTTCGGCAAATTGCATAATGCCCTCATCTTCTTCGTAGGCGTTAACAATATAAAAATGGTAATTGTCTATTTTACTTTCTTTAACAAACTCTAACATTCTTTTCTTGATATCTGTGTCAGATTGGAATGTAGCCAGGGTATTAACATATACCAGGTGAATAGTAGAGTTAAAAAACTTTTGTAGTTCGGTCAGTTTTTCAACCATCTTTATAGATTCTTTACTGAAATCGGTAGCAAACACTATATTCTTTAAATAAAATCGCTCACTCTTTTCTTTCACGCAAAGTACAGGGCAATGGGCCAGGCGCACTACCTTGCCTGTATTAGAACCAGTAATTATGTCTGTGCTGGTTGCTCCATGCGTTCCCATTATTATTAGGTCAACATTTATATTGGAAATTACATCATATATATGTTTGTACACGTTACCCACTTTTATATGTGGTATTGCTTTTACTCCCTCTTCCTTAAGCTCGGCAACCTTTTTATTAAGAAGATGCATGGCTTTTTCTACCATTTTAAGCACAAATAGCCTGTCCATACTATCTTCAACCGGCTTAGAAGTTCCGGTGGTATTATAAGAATCTTCGTAAATAGATTCTACAACGTGTAATAAATTTAAAGTGGCATCGGTATGTCGCGCCACAGATACGGCAACTTCCAGCGCATTTTCTGCCTCTTTAGAGAAGTCGGTTGGTACAAGTATTGTTCTCATGATGGGTTTAGTTATTATAGTATTTCCTAAATGTACATTAGCGCCTTTATTATTATAATGATTTAAGTTTTTGCAAAACATGACTTTGGTCATCTATTTCTTATGTTATAAATAAATACTAATCTCAGCGGGCAGGCAGGCCCTTAGTCTTAATCTTTTTTCAAGAGTAAGCTTATTCTCTATCATATAAAAAACCTTCTTTACATTCTCCTCTATCTCTTCCTTATGTATAAACTTGCTGCCAGAGTTTGCCGCGTATTGCCTTACCAGTTCAATAAAATTAACATCCTTAACCACATTTTGCGAGGGTTTCCATCCTTCCCAGAATATTGGTTTTAAGTAAGACGGCAGCTCGCTTAGTAAAAGGATAGCATTCTTATTGTTCATTTTATCCCGTATGGCATGTAACGCCGCTTTAAAGAGGGCTAATACCTCCTTCTTCTTATTATAAGAATTTAGCTCTCGCTCCAACTCGTACATAAAGTTGATGGCTTTGGGTTTTATGGGCGCGCTTATATTTAGGTTCATAGTACAATAGTTTTTTACTAACTAATACGGAATAAAATTAAGATACAGCCGCAATAACCCTACTGATGCTTTGCAGGTAACTGGATGATATTTATCATATTTTTAAGGCCAAGAGCCTATGATATTTGGCTAATAACAATAACCAGCTATGAAAACTATACTATTAATTATATTGGTTGCCGCTTTAGCCACTAATTACTACCACAGAGAAGCGACCAAGGAAAACACTAGCGCGGCGACGCAGAGCGACAGCATTACAAAACCAGTCGAAATTATCAGAAACTGGATATACATTCACGGAGAGCCTGTGCCTGTTATTACGGAAGTAGACCAGTTTGTCTTCGAAGGCAAGCAGTATTACAAACAAAAGAATTTTAAAGCAGCAGCCGAGAGGTTGGATAGCCCCGCCAGCACCTTACTGCTTAGCCTGGAAAACTCAGAAACTAAAACCCTTGAAGCTCATAAAGAAGTGCATAATTCTGCCAATCGTTTAAAAACGGTCTCAGCAAAATTAAAAGAAAATAAGGAAGTAAGTGAATCGGAATTAGACTCTGCTTTAAGAAAGGTATGCGATGCCTCTATGAAACATTGCTGGATATTAAGTAGCTTTCAGGAAGATAGTAGCTGGATACCGGAAGATGAGTTCTCTGCCCATTTAGATAGTTCGTGCAGCTTTTACCTAAGAAAGATACCTTTAATACTAATGACGAGCTGGCTAAGTCTGCCGCGCTTATAAATGTAAAAGCGGAAAGAAGTACCCCAAAACCAGAATTATACTACAACATACTTCTAACGACCTTAGAAGGCTGGCGCAGGACTTACGCTCTAAAAAAGATATTAAAAACCCCAAGGTTAGACTGGCTATTGCAAAAAGTTATCACGACCTTGCCAATAACGACTACCACCAAGCCGCCAACGAATTGAGTTTAAACAAATCCGATTGTAAAATGGGACGGGCTTTACACGCTTCTTCCGCTTACCTGCAAAAGGCGTTGACAATGGCCAATATAACTACTAGTAACGATGAGGATTTCATGTTTGATAGTATAGACCTTACCAGCCAAGAATTAACTACTGGCATTAAGCATACCAAAACCGATATACAAGAAACGCTTAGCTCTTTAAATAGTCTACTAAGCAAATACAAATCTGACTTTGATGTGATAATAATATAATCATGAGAAAAAATGAAGGATAGGTGTGAGAAGTAAGGAATAAATGTCAAAATAGCGATAATAAGTTATTAATAACTAACAAGTCACCATAAAAGGGATTCGATATTTTGACACTAGGGTCTACGTTAACAATTAATGAGGTATATCCAAAATGGGTATGCCTCTTTTTTTGTGCCAATTGGCATTTGTATTCTCCTAATTTCGGGTAAGCAATCTTAAATCTACTGTTTAAATGGATAACATCTGGCAGTTTGTGCTACCTAAAAAACTACTAGTTGAAGGGAAATATTACATGGCACGGCGTTAGCGTATTGCTTTTCATTGCAAATTTCATTGCTTTTTCATTGCTTTTTTATTGCTAATTTTTGAGGCCATGTATGTTTTTTATGTTTTTGAAAGTTTTTATTGTGCCAGTTGGCACACGAACCAACTCTTAAATGGATGAGGAATTGTTAGTAGTAAAACAAAAATATGGTTGTTTTGGTTTAAAGCGTTAAAAACTATATGTAGCACAAAATAGCCTGTTAATTAAGATTTTTGGCTATAAAAAATAAAGTGTTGAGATTAAGTAACGCTATTTAACAAGAATGACTATTTAATAAATAGTAGTTGTTATTACAATTACTACTTTTATTCTTACGCTGTATTTATTTTTTGAAGAAGGTATTTTTCTCCAAGCAGTTCGCTACAGGTTTTTATAGCTCCAATAGACACCCCATAAACGCCGTGCATGTGCAGGTTTTGGCCTGTAAATAGTAAGTTCGGTATTTTTGTTTTTACCGCTATAAACGACTTTACCGGATCGTGGCATTCTTTTAATATTCCATAAAGGGAGCCATCGTAAGAGCCAATGTAGTCGCGATAGGTTAGCGGGGTAGAGGTGTAATAGCTTTGTATATGCTGGCGGATATCCGGGTAAAGTTTTTCTATTTTTTCTAATAGTTTTTCTGCTTTATCTCTTTTAAATTCTTCATAATCTTCTCCCCGGTAATCTTTTTCAGAAACTGTATTAAATGTTGTGTTCCACTGGCTAACGTCTTCGTACCTCATGTAGGTAATGGCAATCATGCCGTCTGCATACTTTTCTGATTTTGAATTGGCGCAGTAGTAGGCGGCAAAAGACTGGGGCCATTCCTGGGCGGAATAGTTAATAGTATCCCATACGTTCTCTGTGCCATAATGGTATATGTTATGATTTTTGTAAGGGAAAGAATCTTTTTTAAACACAATATATAGGATGAATGCTGAAATGGTGTTTGGGATACTGTTAATACGCGTCCTGAAAGCCTTTCTTATTTTATCCGTATCCAGCATATCTAATGTAGGAGCGGGGTGTATTGCTGATATAAAAATGTTTCCTTCTATTCTCTTGCCGTCTTTTAACTCCGCATACCCTAGTTTATCTCCATCCATCACCAGGCGAGTTACCCGGGCCCTGTTTAAAATAACTCCGTTATTTGTTCTGATAATTTTGCTAAGGAGTATTGCAATTTGCGAACTACCATTAATAAAGCGATGAGAACTTTCTATATACGAGTTAATCACCAGCGCATGAACATAGAACGGAGTTTTAGAAGCCTCGCCTGCATAGAGCACATTGGTGGCTGCAAGCACATTTTGTAACCTGGTATTAGAAGTAAGTTGTTTAATGTAATCGTGGGCATTAGTGCATAGAATATCAGGGTTATTTAACAGGTCGTTGTTTCCTTCTTCAAGATTGTACAAAGGAAATGTACGGCATATTTTTTGAATATTAGAGCAGTATTCTGTTATAGCTTTTTCTTCGTCAGGGAAATCAGAAACCAGGTTTGCTATAAATTTGTCATAGCCCTGTCCGTATTGGTAAACTTTACTTTCTCCTTCAAATATTATCCGATCAAAACCTTCTTCATCCAATGGGCGGATTTTTAGCTGATCCATAATTCCGAAATACCTGAAGAGTTTATATAAAGTCTGTCCCTTCCCTAAGCCCCCCACATAATGTACACCCGTATCGAATATACATTTGTCTCGCACAAAAGTCTGTAAACTGCCGCCTATTTGTTTGTTCTTATCTACTATACAAACCTTATACCCTTCGCGACTTAGTATAACGCCGCACAGCAAGCCGCCAAGCCCTCCGCCTACTATTACTATATCGTATTTACTAGTTTCCATTTATTGCATGTTTATGAACAACGTATATATTGTCATAAATAAGATCTTCCGGTTTTATTTGCTTTACCTGTGCATTATAATAATTAAGCAGGCCTTCCATTTCGGTATAGCTAAAAGCAGCTTCCCATGGGCTGGATGAACTTTTGGCCCCTGTCAAATTATCTATTATCTTTTGAAGTATACTGCTCTTGGAGCGGCATTCGTTTAAAATCACTAAAACGCCATCAGGGTTCAATTGTTCCAGGAAGTGTTTAACTAATGCAAGCTGTTTTATAGCGTTACTATCGGCCTTTGTTCTACTGATAATAATAGCATCGGCGTTGGGGTATTCGAAGGCAAAACTTCCTGAGTATTGAAAAAAACTATTTTTTGTATCTAATTTACTATGATTTGCAATTTTTATTTTTTCCTCATCCTCGTCAACACCGGTTACCACCCTTTCCGGCGCTGACAATGCGAGTATATATGTTAAAAAGCCATACCCACAGCCTGCCTCATATATGCGTCCGTTTAAAGGTAAAATGTTATGTATTAATTTATGTGTTTTATAATGTTTTGCAATCAGCCTAGCCTGCCATTCCAGCGATGGCCCTTTGTATATATATTTATGTGAGAGCTGTTGGTATATAAAATTAAAGTTATTACTATTTATATTTTTATATTCTTCGCGCATAAGTTTGCAAACTGCTTTGGCTAGTTCCTGATAACAGCCTGCATCTGTGGTATTATCAGGATGTACTCTTGGCAATATTTTAATAGTAACAATACCCTTGTTTAAAAAAATATCATTTTTGTGAAGGCAATACCCTGTGCCGTGCATTAGTATAGGTAGTATATCCAGTTGCAATTGTTGGGCAAGCAGGAATGCGCCTTTGTGAAATCGCCGTATTTGCCCATTTTCGCTTCGGGAGCCTTCTGGAAAAATTGCTATAGAATACCCTTCTTTTACTCTGTCCCTAACTACCTCCAAGCTGTTTTCTATACCACTGCTTATATTAAAAAAGCCAGCCATACGCGCTACAGGCCCCAAAAAGGGAGAGTTCCATACCCAGTCTTTGGTAAATAAAATGATTTTTGGGTGAGCGGCTAATACTAATAGTATATCCAGCCAGGACTGGTGATTGAGAACAATAATTGAAGGGGCAGATAAATTTTCGCTGGTAGTATTTACGTAGTTTTTCTTTACAGAAAAGATACTGTATATAGAGTACCTTACTACGTACACGATAGTTTTGTGATAAAATAGCCTTACCTGTTTGCCATTTAAGCGTAGTACTTTAAAAATAAGAAAACCGAGTATTATAAGGCCAACGGAACCACTAACAAATAGGACATAGCCCACTAACGACCAGCAAAATGAGCTGAATGTTAACGGCACAAGCCCTCGCTTTACCCGATTAGAAATTAAAATACGGAATAACAAGGGTATTACTGTGTAAGAAATAAATAATACACACACTATGCCTACTACAGATATAAGAGCTATGGATTTTAAAGCTGGATGTTTGGCAACTATAAGAACGCCCATTCCCAATAGTGTTGTAATTGCCGATAAAAAAATGGCAACCCTGTAGGAAGAAAGATTCTTTGTTCCGTTTTTATATTCCATTAATAAGCCGTCCATCGTAAAAATGCTATAGTCGTCGCCCAAGCCAAAAATGAATGTGGAGATGATGATGTTTACAATATTGAATTGAATATCAAATAGTTCCATAAATGCCAATATCCAAAGCCAACTAATTAGCATGGGGATAAATGTTATTAACGCAAGTTCTATTCTTCCATAAAAGAGCAATAGAATTAAGAATACTAGTAGGGAAGATGTATATAATATCTGACTAAAGTCTGCTTTAATAATGCTTACAAGTTTTTTTATTAAATACTGTTTGTCAAAAATGAATAAGCCGGGCTGATGGGATAGCGTTTCGTAAACGATGTCGCTTTGGTTGGCCGGAACTTCCAAAGATGCGGTTATAACAGTTGTCCCCTCGTTCACGGATATATATTCATTAAAAAAGTAATCTTCTAAAATTTTTGCTTGTCCGGCAGGCAGGGTAGTAAAGTCCTTATCCAGTAAAATAAAAAAGTCATCAAAGGCAGTTGCTTTAAATCCGTGAGTAGTAGCAAGTCTTGTAATAGTTGTTTTCAACGCCATCTTTTTTTCGGGCGTCCAATAGTTATACCACAACAGCTTTCTTACCTCAGCTACAGAATCTGACGTAAGAAAAGGAGTAACCCCCACATACCTAAATATTTTATGTTCCTTTAACAGATGATTAATTTTAGATAACGCATTTTCATTTTTACTTAGCGCTTCGTTACTATCTTTTCCCTTAAAGAAAAGATAAATCATCCGCTTGGCTTCGTTGTTTTCAATATTAAGATTTTGCTCTGCTTTTTTTAGCTTGGCAGGCATATAGGCGATCGCATTAAGGTCATTATCAAACCCAACATTTTTGTAGGTTAGCAATAGAACGGCAGAAATAATAAGGATAAGTAATGGTATTAGTTTATAGTAAGGGTGAAAAAACAGATTAATAGTTTTACTACCTAACAATGGCTTATCCTCATGGTCATTTTTGAATGTATAATAAGAAAGAAACTGGGGTAAAAAAATTAAAGAGAATACTATAGTTCCTATCAGGCTTAACCCAGAGAAAAGGCCGAAGTCAACCAATATTTCTGAATTGACAAACAAAAGGCTAAAGAAAGCCCCAATGGTGGAAATGCTGCCAATAAGCAATGGAACTGAAAGTTCTTTTATTACTTTGTAGGTAGAGCGCGTATGCTTGTAATGGACAAAAATGTGCAATGAGTAATTTACTGCTATGCCAATAATAATTCCGCCAGCCCCTAAAGCGACAGCCGATATGGTTTGTTTGTATAAATAAATAATAGCGAGAGCAAACGCAATGCCAAAAGCTATTGGCAGCAATATTACTATTGGAATAGAAGCTTTTCTGAAGTAGCCCCACAACAAAAAACAAATAGAAAGTACTGCAATGGAAACAGTAACATAAATGTCCTGTTGAATTTGACGCGCATTGGCCACAGATACAGCCGCTGCCCCAAAATATTCTAAGTTAATGTCGGCGTAACCTTTTGACGATAGTTTTTTTTCAATCTCGTCAATACCATCAATAAGTTTGCCGTTCAGAAAGCTTTCGTTAGGGGGATTGGAAGGAGTAATTATTATTAATAGCGCCTTATGGTCCAAACTTACTATATAATTATCGTACAGCTCGTAATTTTTATTTAGTTGTAGCGATTGTAGCTTTTGTAAAATAAGAGGTGTGAAATGAAGGGGGTCTTGTTTTATCTGTTCTTTAATAACCATACTCATTGGCGATATAAGAATATGGTAATCTTTCTCCAGATTTTGACTTATTCCTTTTTCCGTAATAAGACTGTCTATCGTTTTGTAATCCTGCTGTTCCAGAAAAAATGGCAGATTGTTGTAAAACACATTGTAAGCTTTAAATAACATATCCTCCGGAAGGCGACACTTAATTTCGCGTATTAATGGGGAAAGGCTTTTTCTGCCTTGTAGTTCATTTACAAAAGCAGCCGCATAAGCAGTAAGCCTGTTGGGGTCTGTAGTTGTATCTTTGAGGGCTACTCTTAGAACCAGTTTTTCCATTATTTTGGAATTATTTAACAACTGGTTGTATTCTTTATAGTTATTATTTTCTGGTAATATCTTAGTAATATCTTCTTCCAGTTTTAATCGGGACGCGAGAAACAAAATGGGCAAAAAAGTAAACGTTAAGGTAACCCAGAAGATTAATCTATGTTTAGAGAAAAAATTATATATGTAAAAAAATATAGCGTTCATTTTTTATTTTGCAGTTTTTCTAAAAATCACTAGCAAAACGTAAGATATAATCCCTATTACTAGCGCCGCCAGCGTTGCAAGAGAAATACTTCCCACTATATATTGGAGAAGGTTTTCCTCAATAAATTTCCAGTTTAAACCCTCTTTGGTAGCAGAGTTCGCGCCCCTAACCAGTAGTCCTCCCATATTATAACTTAATAGAATAACCAGGGGCGTCATGGGCGGTATACTAATATTGCATGCCAGTAGGGCAAGTATTCTGTTTAACTTAAAAAAATGCGCCAGCGTAAGCGTTAGTAAAATATGATAACCCCATAGGGGGCTAATGCCTATAAAAATTCCCAGGGCTACAGAAAGAGCCTGTTCAAGGTTTGTTTTTTCTTTGTCTGTTATGCTTTCCCATAGTAGTTGTTTAATATCCTGCGTTCTATATTTATTAATAAAGCGCAATGGGATATAATAGAATAACGCCATAGTTACTAATACTGTATTGAGAATGCTTATGCGGGTAAAATCCTTAAACGGCCTAAAGTGAGACACCCGTTCTCCTGCAGGAGGGTAGTATACTTTAATAGGTACAGATTCTATTGCCACCCCTTTCCAGGCAGCTCTTACTATTACTTCAACTTCAAATTCGTACTTCGTTGTGTAAAATTTTATTTTTTGCAAGGGCTCAAGGGGATAAAGCCGAAAGCCAGATTGCGTATCTGGCGCTTTAATGCCTGTTTCCAGCTTAAACCAGAAGTTAGAGAACTTATGCCCAAAGCTGCTTTTTCTGGGAATGCCAGCCTGGCCCATATTTCGCGCGCCAATAATAATGGCATTCTGGTTTTCTTTTATTTTTTCAAGAAATAAAGGTATGTCATTGGCAAAATGCTGCCCGTCAGAGTCGATAGTAATGGCGTACTTAAAACCTTTGGAGTAAGCATGTTTGAAACCAGTGCGCAGCGCCATACCTTTGCCTTTATTAACAGGATGGGTTACTACATCTATACCATCCATAACAGATATAATTTCTAAGGTAGAGTCTATAGAGCCGTCGTTAATTACTATTATGTCATCCGTAAAGCATTTAATGTCGTCTATTACTTTTTTAATAGTACTAGCATTGTTATAGGTGGGAACAAGCACACAACATTGCAACAGTTTTAGTGAATTCTGTATTTCTATGCGCTTCTCCATTGCGACTACCTGGTTACTTTATATGTTCCTGAGAATTTCATGCTAATTTTCTCTTCTGCCATCAATAAAGCATCGACTGATAGTAGTTGATCTGCCAACTGCTTTACCCGGATAGTGAATACAATCATTTTATGAATGCGAGGATCAACAACTGACAAAAACTTTATGTTACTGGCCGTAATAAACGTTACTTTAAATTGGTTGGCTTCCTCAATAATATGTTTCAGAATCTGAATCATACAAGCCCCAGGTAAGACAGGCTGGCCGGGAAAATGCCCTTTAAATAGTTCATGATCGGCGTTTAAGCTGACTCTGGCTGTTATATCATCTCCTATGCTTTTGTTAATATCAAGGCTGTAGTAGCTCATAACTGTATCACAATTTAATTAAATGTATAGAGAGGTTAATACCCCTATTTTTTATATTAACTATACCAGGTAGCGAACCCTGAAATTCTTGCGCAGTTAAAATGATCTTCTTTTTAAGTTTTTTATTTAAATATTCTATTTTCGAAATTTTACCTTCCTTAGATTCATAAAAATCATAAGTCCCTTTTAGGGTATTCTTTCTGCATATTAAATCTTGATTGAGATTAGTGTATATATTAAGCGTTTTACCTTTAAAATCATCCAACATAGTAAAGATACGAATATTCTTTTCTATGGTAGCTAATACCGCTGGTTTATTAAGCTGAGGAATGCACTCATATACCTGACAGGTTTTTGGGGTTAGTTGAAGATCGAATAACTTCATCCCGGGAATAGTTACAAAGGCAGAACGGCAGGTAGTGTCGTTAGTAAATTTAAAAAGTAATATACCAGAGAAATGCTTCCCGAAAATACTTATTTCTGCTTTGTATTTTACTGAAGTGGCGCTACTATCAAAGTAAGAATGTAAAATGGTGTCTACCCTGTCCATTTCAATCCCGCTTATTCGTTTTACCGAGGAGCAAGAGAAAAGAAATAATATTACAACAAGACTACTACTTAACAATGAACTCTTCATCCTTTATTTCTGTATTTTGCTGAACTTCAAAAAAAGAAATTAAAGTAAAATCGCCAGACTTTTCTGTAATTTCAATTTTTGAGACAATCAATTTATTTTTGTCAATATAAATTTTTATGCTGTTCATTAGTTCCAGTAAAACTTTATCCAAAGGGGTTAATTCTATCAGGTACATGCTCTCATTCTCGTAGTACTTTACAGAATATTCTTTACTATGTATTAAGTTTCCGTTTAACGTATTTATAAGCATATCGTTAATTTGGCGAAACATTTTGTTAGACTGGGTGTCGAACTTATTTACTTTGGCGCCATCTTTAATGTACATTTTGCCATTGTTAAGTACCATTAGGTAGTTAAAAGGCGTTGTGTATTCCATACGCACTTTGTTTTCCTTCTTATACCTGAATATTCCTTTTGAGATTATTTTATCCTCTAATGCGCTTAAATGTTTTTCCTGTACAAAAGAACTTCTTATGCTGGTAAGGCTTTTAGTAGTGGTATTAAATTTATCTAAAAATACCTTAGTGTCTTTTATTGGTTTAAATGAAGCAGGCTGCGCCATGCATGGCAGTTGCAATAAAAGAATAAACAAGATTGTAACTGCATTAATTCTCATAACAATCAATTTTAATTATCTTATCAAGCCTCTCTGTTTTGTAACCCTTTTTGTCAATATATTGCAAATATTTTTTTAATACTTCAGTACAGTTAGGCGCGGCATCGTGCATAAGAACAATATCGCCTGGCCTTATATTTGGGGAGATGCGGTTAAGTATTCTTTGAGTGTCTCTTAATACAGTGTCCAGCGATCTTTTGCTCCAACCAATAGATTGCACCCCCAACTTTTTTATTGCGTCAGCTATCATAGGGTTTGTTACACCATAGGGGGGCCTAAAAAGTTTGCTTCTTTTGCCAATGGCTTTAAATAATAATTCATTGGTTTGTTCTATTTCAGCCGCTATTTTTTTTGAAGAATAGAAATCAAACCAAACCGAGTGAGAGAGGGAGTGGTTAGCAACAATGTGCCCTTCGTCTATCATTCTTTGTAAAACAGATTCATTGCCTTCTATTTTACTGCCAATACAAAAAAATATGGCCTTGGCATTATATCCTTTTAATATATCGAGTAGTAGAGGTGTGCTTTCAACTGGCCCGTCGTCAAAGCTAAGTACAATGTTTTGCTTTTCGGTAGTAGCTCTGTTAATACTTTTCAGATAAAAATTGCTTTGAATAACAAAGGCCATAACCGCTAGTATTAATAGATAAACTAGTATAATACCAACAGCAAAAAGAATACCATAAATCACTATTGCCAATGTAACAATAGGAATAATAACAAACAGGCTTATTTTATACTTAGACATTGGACAAAAGATAAAAGCAATGATTAACGCCCATAAACTGATTGTATACTATGGCTTTTTTAAATTTAGTAGCACCGGAGCCTTGTATAATAAAAGCCTCGGATAAATAATTTTTACTAATTGCCAATGCAGAAAATGCAAGGCCAAATGCAGATGAGGTAAAATACTCTCCGCATAAATTTTTATAGTAAGCCACTGTAGTATCTTTATTAAATAGTTTTGCAATTTCATGATAGCAGAAATCAAATCGATCATCTCCGTTAGTACCTAATACTAGCAGGTCTATATCCGATAGCTCTAATTTATTTTCTTTAATAAATTGGAGCAAACAAGCATTTAAGTCTGATGTAGCCCTAAATAGTTGCAGCGCTATAATCTGCGCATAGGTTGTTGTTGAGATCTTATTTGATAATGAGAAATACACCATACCTTCTCCGGCAATCGCTCCTTTCGTAGCGCTTTTATATAAAGGGGCTATCTCTTCTTTTTTCTTCCAAAAGTTTAATTGGTTAGTGATATCGTAAATAGTAGGAGTAATTTCATCAACACCGCCTACCAAAATATTTTTTTCTTTTTGCTGACTTCCTTCATTAAACTGAATGATTGCATCCATAAGAGCGCTCTCAAATGATAAGGCCCTATGTACATAGGTAGAATTATACCCCGTACAGTTTAATTCTATAGCAATCTGGCTGCTAATGGTATTATGGGTAGAATGAATAAAGGCCGTTGGAGAAAAAGCGCTGCCTTCTTCGTTAATTATACCTTTTAAAAATTTTTCTGTATCCTCAATACAACCAAGTCCGGTTCCTGTTATTATGGCGTCAATAGTAGTCGCGTTTGCGTCAACAGCAGCTTTTTTTGCCGCCACTAACGATAATTTAAGCAAACGGCTCATTCGCCGTATTCTGTTGGGTTCAATTATCCCAGTATAGTCAGGCTCTGTACATTTTAAAAAAGGGAACGAGACATTATTAGCAGCGCTGCAATCCGGACTTTGAGGGGCTATAGCGCCAATACCGTTGATATATACTTTGACACTTAGCATTTCGAAAATAGTAATGATGTATTATTTCCGCCAAACCCAAATGAGTTCGACAACACCTGCTTTACTTCTGTATCTGGCTTTAGTTCTTTAACCGGACTTATAGTCAATTCTTTCATCTGCTCGGTAAAGTTCAGATTAGGAAAAATAATGTTGTTCTGTATTGATAATATTGAAAAAACAGCTTCAATTGCCCCAGCTGCTGCCAAAGTGTGCCCGGTATAGGGTTTAGTGGAACTAAATGGAGGAACTTTTGAACCGAATAATCTTTCTATGGCTCTTCCTTCTGATAAATCGTTATTAATAGTGCCTGTGCCATGCACATTTATATAACTTATTTCTTCTATGGCGCTATTACCAGAAATTAATGCTTTATTCATTGCCAACCCAGCGCCCATGCCATCTGCAGAAGACGCTGTCTGATGGTAAGCGTCGCAAGCATTGCCGTAACCTGCCAGTTCTGCCAAAGGTTCTTTGCCAGAGTCAATGAGGGATTCTTCAGATTCCAGAACTAAGTACGCCGCCCCTTCACCTAAATTAAGTCCGCTTCTTTGATGGTCATAGGGCTTACAATGCTCTTCCGAAAGTATCATAAGCGAATTAAATCCGTTGATAGTATATAATGTAAGCGCATCTGCGCCTCCTGCTAAAACCCGATCCACAATACCAGCTTTTATAAGATTGGCTCCATACATTATAGCATTGGCAGATGACGAACAAGCTGTACTAATGGTACTTATATAACCCGAAATACCTAAATAACCGGCAATGCATTCTGTGCTATCGCTGCAATCGTATACTAAAGCGTCTTTTAGCGAATTGTTCTTTTTATTATTAATATAGTTTCTGTAAAATTTTTCTCCAACGTCCATGCCCCCTACGCTGGTAGATGAAACAAGGCCTGTGGTAAGTTTTCTTTTATCGTTAATTCCAACCGACTCAAAAGCTTCTTTTGCAGCCATAATTGCCAAAAGTGAAGTGCGGGAGTAAGGATTTCTGTCTTTAATGTTTAGTAGTTGTTTTAAATGCTCATTTGTAACAAGTACTTCCCCGGCAGGAAATTTATCTTTCAGGTTTGTATCAAGAGACTGTATTTTTCTTACCCCGGATTTTAATGAGCAAAGCGATTTGTATGATTGATGCACATTGGCGCCAATGGATGATATAATTCCTATGCCTGTTACAAATACCCTTTGCATAAAAACAGTATTACCTTTTCTTTGACTTTATAAAATCGGCCATTGTTTTAACAGAGTAAAAAGCTTCTTTGCCTTCCTCAGCGCTGTTAACTTTTATACCATACTTTTTTTGCAAAAGTACTATAAGTTCCAAGGCGTCAATGGAGTCTAATCCTAAACCTTCCATAAAAAGCGGCTCATGTTCTTTTATGTCTTCCGGCTTAATAGTTTGTAAGTTTAACTGTTCAACAATTTCTTTCTTTAATTCTTGAATTAATGTATCCATGATTGTTAATTAAAATACAATTGATTTAATAGTTCAGATTTTAAAAGTTGCTTATCTTTTCCGGCAACCAATTCCACTGTGAATAAAAATGCGTCCGGAATTTCCTCCTTATAATTTATCCAACCGCCTATACAGGCTTTTGTGTTTGTATAATTCATGAGGTTAGTAATATTCAAACATAGCAAGTCAGCCTCAAAGCGTTCTGTAATAAAGAAATTATTCTCGCCTTTAATTTTATATTTTATACATAATTCGCCTGCCACAATGTTAGGCAATGTATATACAAATAAGGCAGGGCTGGGGTAATAGTTATCTGAATCGGAAATAGTGGCAAAAAAATTTCTGTCGCTGTCCTCAGACCCTGCCGTATTACTAAGTATTATACCAATCGCTTCTCCGGGATATTTTTCTAATAAAGCGTTATCTTTTATAAGCAGTTCGGCGGCCAGCAGTCCCAGCTTGCTTTGGCTATCCATTTTGTAAAACTTGGGGTAGTCCATAGCGCCTTGCTCGTATATATTTTTTAGAAATTCAGGAGCATTGGCAGTAAAGTTTGTTACTACTAGTTTATCGGCTGCATAGGCGCCGTTTTTGTTAATTTTGGAATAACCTGTCAGGAATAATTCAGTCATTCTTTTCCAATAGTAGCGCCGCATTGCAGCCCCCAAATCCCGAGGCGGTTTTAAGGCATTTGTTAATTTTTTTTACGATATTTTCCTTTACTATCTGCAAAGGCGCAGATACCCCATTTTCATCATACCCCTTCGAAGCTATAATTAGTTCTTTTTTCATAGACCATATAGCCATAATTGTTTCCAGTATGCCTGCCGCCCCTAACGTATGGCCAAAATATCCCTTTAAACTATTTACGGGCGCTTGTGCTATTCTTGCGGAATGAAATGCTTTAGCTTCCATCTCATCATTATAAGGAGTTGCGGTTCCATGGGCCGATATATATCCAATGTCTGAATGTGATGAATGCGAATAAGAGAGAACATTATTAATGGCGCGTAAGAGTCCCTCCCCGGTTCTGGAAGGGCCCGAAATGTGGTTAGCGTCGTTAGATGTAGCGCCAGCCTTTAGTTCTATACCTGCAGGTGTAGCCTTGCTTGATAGTACAATAGTTGCGCAGGCTTCGCCCAAATTTATTCCATCCCTGTTTTTATCAAAAGGCTTACAAATGCCCCGGCTTAGCGCTTGTAGGCATTGAAAGCCGGAAAATGTGAATTCTGAAAGTATATCTCCGCCCGTTACTACTACCTTGTCGTAGATGTTTTCCTTTATGTAATAGCCGGAAGTAATAAGCGCTAAAACTCCGGATGTGCAAGCATTAGATATTACTACAGGATTGTTAGGGTTGCCAAAGAAACCGGTAACGTGTTTTGCCATGGCGGCCAGGCTTATTCTGGCGCTGGGGTAAGAGTCGGAAGCAGCCTTACCCAAAAGATCAATATTGCCTTTGGTAGTAGCAAAAACAAATAATGTGCGGGATGACGTTAAGTCTATATCGCATTGCTTTGTAGCATTTAATATAGATAAGATAAACATCTTCTCCAACTTTGTATATCCGTTTGCGTTGGTATGTTCTTTTAAAGCGTCTGTTACTACTTCCTCATTAAGTAACGAGGCAAAAAAACTTTCAGAGTGAATGGATAAAGCATTATTGGAACTTACCCCTGAAATTCCTTTAACAATATTATCCCAATTGTCTTTGGACTCCAGACCCAAAGGCGATACAATATTATCTGCAATGGAATACACTCTTCTCATTTTATAAATTCCTTCTTTTCCAGTCTACCATAAAGTCTGGCACATTAAGGCTTAACTCTTCTTTTTGCATAAAGACTTGTATACTGCGGGCAGTGGCCACAACCTGCGACATAGAATTTTTAAGTGTGTACGTAAAAATCAATTTTGCCGCCTCGCTATCCCAGTAGGTCGTCTCAATAGTTGCCTTTTCTCCGTAGTTGAGAGGGCGTTTATAATCCACTTCCATTTTTACTATAGGTATTACAAAACCGTTAGCGTACACATCCATGTAACCCAAGCCATATTGGGCGCCAAAGGCTTCTCTGCCATCCTCAAAATATTTTAAATAGTGCCCGTGCCAAACAATACCCAGTGAGTCTACCTCACTAAACCTCACCGCTATCTGGGTTGTATTTGTCAGTTTAGTTATTCTTTCCACTTAGTCAAGATTTCTTAATTACAATCTTCATTTCAGCTTTTGCAGCAACTTTTTCATTGTATAATACTTTTCCAGAAATTAAGGTCACCCCCATAATTTCATCGTCAATAGTTACTATAGTTGTTATTCTATCGCCTGCTTTTGGATAGAAAAATACTTCCATATTTTTGACCGCGCCAATAAACCCAATGGGGGCCGGTATATTTTTTTCTTTGCAGAGGGCTCCGGCATGTAGCGCGGCAGTTTGTGCAATATTTTCAATAAGCCCCGATTCTGAGAAGATATTCTTTTCGCAAAAAATGTTTTCTTTGACAATAGAAAAGCCACTTTTTGTTTCTTGCTCAGTACAATAGTAAAGCGTATCAATCATTACTATTGGCGCGCGCTGAGGGATAAATTGTAGTATGTCGTTACCAGAGGCCTGCATCTTGTTTATCTTTTGGAGCATTTGGTTAATGTATGGCAAAGCCCAATGTTTTCAGTCTCTTCATCAATTTTCAATCCGGCTTGTTCGATGCATTTATGCATTATAGATGAGTGATACATTTGACTATTACCATTGGCTATACAGGCAAAATAAAGGGAGGTTTGCTGCAGGCAAAATGCAGCATTCTCATATTTTTGTTTGTCCCAATAGGTCTCCATTATGTAAAGCCTGGTTTTTGAGGTCATAACATCTAAAGCTTTTTTCAGTATCATTACTATTTCCTCCTCGCTGAAACAATCCAGAAACTGACTCATCCATATTACATCGTGTCCCTCGGGAAGCTTGCTATTCTTATCCAACACATTTATAGCATACCCATAAACTCTGTCATCCCGATTATGATCGGTTATATTTTTTAAAGCTACAGTTAGCTGGCCCGGGAGGTCGCACATGGTTACCACTACTTCTTTAGAATATTCTGCGCATTCCAATGCCCAGCGGCCGGTATTTGCCCCTACATCCAAAACTTTTGTAGTAGCCTCTTTAAATATTATTGGCAATACTTGTTTAAAGGAATAATCGGAATAAAAGTGATCGAAATTAAACCAGCTTTCTTTTACTTTTTCAGGAACTGTAGAAAGCGCCTCGTAAAAAGTAGCAGAATTACCATCTATTTCTTTTAACCCCAAAGGTTTGCCTTGTAAAAGAGAATCCTGGAAATGAAAAAACCCTTTGTAATTTACGTCGTGTACAAAGTCCATATTTACGCGCGTCATTTTATCGTGCAGCATAAAATAGCCTGTGCGCGTTATCACAAATTTATCTTCTTTAAAAATCAGCAAGCCTATTCCCAGCCCTGCTTCTACAAGTATGCGAATGGCATAATGAGATAATTTTACATTACTCCCTATTTCGCTTAAAGTAAGTCCTTTTTCGCCGCTTTTTTCAATAGATTCAAGTATGCCAAAGTCGCGAAGGGCTTTGGAAGCCTGAAATACGAAAGGGCCAAAAGCAATACGCTGGGCTTCTTGTTTTGCCTCAATGGCCGCTAGTTTGTCTGTTGTAAAAAAACTCATCTTGCTAATTTAGGTTGTCTTCCAGAAATGATAGTAGTTGAACCACTGATTAGGGTATTGGTATATAATCTTTTCTAACGATTGAACATAAGATTTTAGAATACTGAGCGCCTCTGTATCTCTTTGCTGTCTACCAATAGTAGTAGAACAAATTACTGGGGGGGTAGCATGCAAAAAATAATGGCTGGCAGATTTTTTTATTGAAAAAACAAAAGACACGGGAACCTGTAGCTGAGTGGCCAGTAAAAAAGGGCCTAAAGGAAAAAATGCCTGCTCTCCTAAAAAATTGCACAATACTGTTTTGCTCCCTTTTACAAACCGGTCTCCATGCATACATATCAGCTCTTTATTTTCAAGCGCTGCATTTATTTCATATATATGGTTTAAACCGTTGTCGTTTATAATAATAAGATTGAAGTTTTTTTCCTTCATAATACTATCCATGTATTTTTTTATTGCCGTATGTTCGCCTTCGTACATTACAATGTTTACTTTGGCGGCAATGCCCCTAAGCACGTGGCCGGCAAGTTCCCAATTTCCTATATGGGCGCTGATAAGAATACCGCCCTTGTTGGCTTTAACCATCTGCGTTAGGTATTCTTCTCCTTGTATAGTAAAAGTAAACTTGGTTTTATACCCCGCTAAAACGGCTATTTTATCTATTAACGTTTGCCCTAACAGGTAATAGTTACTATAAATTCTTAATATCGATTTTACAGGGCCATAGTGCAATCTTTTTCTAAAATAGTAAAACAGGCAGGATGAAGTTTTCCAGGAGAATAGAAAATAGTAGAAGCTAACAAAGCGGAGGATAAAGTAGGCGGCGCGAAGGCCCGTTTTTTCTATTGCAAAAACAAAGATTTTATAACCTAATACGCTTCCTTTCGATTTTCCACTCCACGATGACATCAGGCTGTAGCTGTGTTTTTTTCTTCTAATTTTAAAATAACATAATCGTAGAAGTGTTGGAATGTAATAATACCTGTAAAGTCTTCGCCTTTTACCTTAAATCCAAAATTACTTTCAATAACTACTACAAGATCTATATAATCCAGGCTATCTAGTTCCAGCGTGTCCTTTAAAATAGCGTCTGGCTGTATGTCCGATGCCTTTACTTCAAATTCTTCTACCAGAAAGTTATTAATTTTGAAAATTATTTCTGCATTTGTCATTTTACCTATTTCTTATATTTGGCTATAATGAGTGTGGAATTAGTCCCTCCAAACCCAAAGGAATTGGAAAGAAATGTATTTATATTTTTTTCTAGGGTTTTGGCGGTTATATTAATTTTTGCAGAGTCTTCGTCCGGGGTTTCAAAATTAATGTTGGGCGCTACAAAAGAGTTTTGCATCATTAGTAAAGAATATACAATTTCGCTTGCACCTGCCATCCAGCATTCGTGCCCCGTCATAGATTTGGTAGAGCTAATAGACGGAGTATTGGCGCCGAACAAGTCGTATATTGCTTTTGCCTCGCAAGAGTCGCCGATGGGTGTTGAAGTAGCATGGGCGTTAATATAATCGATTTGCTCAGTTTTTATACCTGCGTCTGCAACGGCTTTTTGCAAAGAACGATAGGGCCCCTCTACATTTGGTTGTATGATATGTTCTCCATTTGAAGAAAATCCATACCCAATAATTTCTGCCAATATGGGCGCGCCTCTTTTTTGGGCAGACTCCAGGCTTTCTACAATTACAGTAGCCGCTCCTCCGCTGGGCACCAACCCATCGCGGTCTTTATCAAAAGGGCGAGACGCTTCTGCGGGCCTGTCTTCCCTAATTGAAAATGCTCCTATCCCGTCAAAACTTCCCATTACATATTCGTTTATTTCCTGAGCTCCACCGCAAATAATACAATCCTGCAAGCCATGACGTATCATAAAATAAGCCATGCCTATAGCATGGGAAGAACTTGCACAAGCTGCGCTTACTGTAAGGTTTATCCCTCTTAGTTTAAAGATAGTGGATAAATTCATAGTAACTGTTGAGTTCATAGATTTAAATATAGAACCTGAGCCTATAAGCGTATTGTCTTTTTTTTGCCGCGCTATGTCCACAGATTCTATTACCGCTTTGGCAGAACTGTCGTTGCCATATAAAATGCCTACTTCATGGTCTGCAATGTACCCCTCGTCCAGTCTTGCGTTTCGCATGGCTTCCAGCGTGGCCACGTAAGCGTACTCTACCTCTTCTGCCATGGATATTCTGGCGCGCCTATCCAGTAAGCCTTTTAAAACCGGGGCCTCTACCGTACCTGTCAGGGCAGAACGGAAGCCTGTTTGCTTGCGCAAAGCGTCTAGCGCTATTCCGGATTTACCAGCAAAAAGAGAATCTCTTACTTCGTCAAGGTTTTTGCCAATACAGGAATATATTCCCATGCCCGTAATTACTACTCTGTTCATTTATACGTTCAAGAATAAAGGCCCCCGTTAACAGAAATTACTTCCCCGGTTATGTACGACGATTTCTCGGACGCCAGAAAACCTACTACTTCGGCTACTTCCTCTACCTCTCCAAATCTGTTAAGCGGAATTAGCTTTTTTAATTCGGCCTCGTTTAGCCCTTCTGTCATATCTGTTTTTATAAAACCAGGCGCAACAACATTCACTGTTACTCCCCGCCTTCCCACTTCCTGGGCCAAGGCCTTGCTGGCGCCTATTAGCCCTGCTTTTGCAGCTGAGTAATTAGTTTGCCCCGCCACGCCTTTTTGGCCAGATAAGGATGCTATACTAATAATTCTGCCTTGTTTATTTATAAGCATCTTATTTATAATATGCCTGGTTACATTGTAAAACCCATCCAGACTTGCCCCCAGTACTGTTGTCCATTCTTCCGGCTTCATCCACATTAACAGGTTATCCATTCGTACCCCTGCATTGTTTACTAATACGCTTATTGTTTTATCCGGGTTTTTTTCGAGCCAATTGGTTAGTGCCGCGTCTACCTCTTCTCTAATGGCTACATTAAAACGCAAAAGCTCTCCGTTTGAACCAGTGCTTTTTATCAGGCCCAATACTTTTTCAGCTTCGTCGTCGTTGCTTTTATAGTTTATTAGTATGTAATACCCCATTTCTGCAAGCTTTACTGCAACCGCCCTTCCTATGCCCCTGCTTGCGCCAGTAACTAATGCGTATTTCATTGATAATAAAAAAGTCAAATATGTGCTAAAGATAGAGAATTATTATAATTAGAGAAAACGGATTGGTTTGTTTTCCTTACAACAATGTAACAGAATTAAACTTTTTTAGTAAGGGCCTCGCCGTCTTTTAAGTATTTTTTTAACTCTCTAAGGGTCTGGTACTTTGTACTGTCTTCAATAAATTTTGGAGCGATTGCTCGTAACACATTGTACACAGATGCGGTTTCTTTAGACATTTTCTTCTGAATAGTTAAATAATCTACTGCCTGTAAAATGGCAAGCAATTCTATTGCTAATACTTCAAAAGCATTTTCTATTACTTTATGAGTAAGAAGGGCGGCATTGGTTCCCATACTTACTATGTCCTGATTATCATTGTTGTTAGGTATACTATGGATATAAACAGACGTTGCCAGCGCCTGAGATTCTGCAACGTTTGAAGTAGCGGTAAACTGTATGCCCTGCATTCCAAAGTTTAGCCCAAGCTTGCCCAGGTTTAGAAATGGCGGAAGTTTCTCATTTAGCTTATCGTTTAGCAAAAAGTTTAGCTGCCTCTCGGCCAGCATTGCCAGTTTGGTAAGGGCTATCCTTAATTTATCCATTTCCAACGCTATGTAATCTCCATGAAAATTTCCCCCGTGATATACGTTTTGAGTATCGTCGTCTATTACGGGATTATCGTTAGCGGAATTTAGCTCGTTAACCAATACAGTATTAGCATATTCTATGGTATCGTAAATAGGGCCAAGCACTTGCGGCACGCAGCGGATGGAATAATACTCCTGCACTTTAGTCTTAAATACCTTCTCTTCTGTTTTTTTGTAAAGGTGATTTTCTCTTTTTCGAATAAGGCCGCTGCTTTCTAATATGGCCCTCATTTGTTCTGCTATGGCGCGCTGCCCATGGTGAAGTTTGGCTTCGTTAAGAACCTGAGAAAAATGGTCGTCGTAAGACTCTACCAGCTCATTAATAATGCAGGACGCCATTAACGACCAATATAGCAGTTTGTAGGATTGCAGAAGGTTAATCATCCCTATGCCGGTCATGGCAGAGGTACCGTTCATTACGGCAAGCCCTTCTCTTAAACAGATGGTAATGGGTTTAAGCCCGTGCTTCTGGAAAAGCTCTTTTGCCTCAAAAACTTTTCCGGCCTGGGTTACTTCGCCCTCCCCAATAAGGCATAGCGCCAGGTGGGCAAGTTGCACCAGGTCGCCGCTGGCGCCCACTCCGCCATGCTGGTATATAACAGGGCAAATGTCGTGGTTCAGTAAGTCCCTTAGTAGCGTTAAAACGCTTTCGTGTATGCCAGACTTGGCTAAAAGAAGGGAATTTAACCGGGCTAATACGATGGCTCTTGCAAAATCATGGCTCAAGGGTTCGCCGCTGCCGGAACAATGGCTTCTTATCAGGTTATATTGCAGAGCAAGTCTGTCTTCCTCTTCAATCCGTCGCTGGGCCATAGGCCCAAGGCCTGTATTTATACCGTATATTATTTTATCTTTAGAAAAGTCTTTAAGAAATTCAAAATTCTTTTTAACAGAAGCTAATGCTTTACCGTCTAGTTCTATTTTCTCTTTTCCTACTACTATCGCCTCAAAATCATCAGGCGTAAGCTGCCCATTACCTAGTACAATCATGCTAAATGCCTGCTTCTTTTGCCCATGTTTTCCAGTTCTTGTGCATAGCCTCCATAGAATTGTAAACTGTCCTTATCCAGTAATTACGCACTCCCATTCCGTCTGGCGTTGACTTTACTTTTTTTGTAAATAATACTATCCCGGTGGCTATATCAAAAAAGGCGGCATGCATAGTTCCTAAGTCCTGGTTCCTATCAAAGGATTCTATTATAAAAACAAGGCCCAGGCCACTTGTATCTTTGTTTCTATAATTTAAAACAGCCTGTTGTATTTGTTTCCCCGTAAAGGGCACAACAGAGGTAGCCATCATTGTAGCCGTATCTACAGAAGAGTTAATGGCTCTTACTTTTGATAAATCGTACTTTACAACGTTTTTGTCAAAAAAAAACTGAAGGTTGTATTTTTTTTTCTCATTAACAATCACATAGTTCCATCCTTCAAAATAGATATCGCGTAAAACAGTAGGACTTTTACTGTCTTTGGGGCCAGTGTTAGTAAATGCGCCTATAAATTTTGCTTGTGAAAAATCAAGCCCGTACCAGGTCATTTGCTTATCCTTAAACACATCTTGCATTGACTGGGCTTGCAAGCTGCCGCTAATTAAAAAAATGCTGAGAACAAAAATTGAACGCTTCACCGTTTTGACATAGTTAGAATGATTAATAAAATCTTAATTATAGTTTAACTCCTGCTTCTTTTGCCCATTTTTTCCAATTATCCTCACATTCTACCATAGTTTCGTAGGCTGTTCTTACCCAATAGTTGCGTAGCCCAAAACCGCCTGGTTCAGTCTCTATTCGTTTTGTTAATAATATTTTGCCGCTTGCCATGTCAAAAAACGTAACATGTATAATGCCTTTATTCAGCGATTTATCAAATAACTCCACAATATAAACCAAGCCTAAGCCTTGTTTACTTTTAGTATCGTACCTGGAAACAGCGCTCTGAAGTTGAACCTCCGTTAATGGGTTTGGCGGATTCCAGGGCATAATACTATCCGCGTTTACCATCCCATTAACAGCATTAACATCTGTTAAATCATACCTTACAGACTCCTTTTTATAGTAACGCTTCAGATCGTATTTTTCTCTTTCATTAAGAACAACACTATTCCATTCGTTAAAATACCTGTCTTTTATTTCCCAACCCCCTTTATTGTTAGCGTAACTAATGTTAGAAAATGCGCCTACAAACTTTGCTAGCGAAAAATCTAATCCGTACCAGGTCATTTGCTTTGTGGTAAACACGTCCTGTACTGCTTGGGCAGAAAGGTTAGTAGTTACCAAAAAAAATATAAAAAAAAGGAGCTTCAACTGTCGCATAGTAATTTTAGTTTATCAATATTATATATTTTATTGCAAATCTTACACAAAAAATTATTTTATGTAAGATAAAGCTTATTTTTGCAGCAATGCTATACGTAAAGGGCTTTTTTTGTTTATCGGTGCGGGTGTATTCTTCATTATATTTTAATCAAAAAAAGCAAAAGCTAACTTCTTGTAGTAACTATTTTATTTTAGAATGAAACACAAAAAAGCAGCGCTAGCCATACTTATGGTACTAATTATAGGCATAGTCTTTTTGTTTTTTAGTATTAGAGTCCTCCCCCCCCAACAAGATCTTTCAGTAATAAACCCTTCCTTAAAAAGAATAAAAATTACCAATGGATATAAATACGGTAATAACTGGTTAAAAAAAGAAAGGCCGGGCATTTGGAGCATGTATGTGGAAGGCGATGCTTTTGAACGCGGATATGCTACAGGAATATTAACTAAAGAGCTTGCTAACCAGCAGGAAACTTATTTTGTAAATGAGATAAAGAAAAAAATTCCTTCTGCGTTTTACCAGTTTATTCTTAAAGTTTTTGTAGGCTGGTTCAATAGAAATATGGACGAGCATATTACCGAGGAATATAAAAAAGAAATTTACGGAACTTCTTTTTTTGCATCCGAAAAGTACTCATACATAGGGCCAGCCTATCTAAGGTTGCTTAATTACCATGCGGCGCACGATATAGGCCATGCTGTACAGAATTTTAGCCTGGTGGCTTGTACAGCGCTGGGGGCCTGGGATAACTACGCCTTAGATAGTAGTATGTACATAGGGCGTAATTTTGATTTTTATGTAGGCGATGATTTTGCAAAAGATAAAATAATACTATTTGTTAACCCCAAAAGCGGCTATAAGTTTGTTAGCGTCTCCTGGGGCGGCATGATAGGCGTGCTATCGGGTATGAACAGCGCAGGGCTTACAGTTACCCTTAACGCTGATAAGTCGGAAATGCCTTCTCATACCGGTACTCCTGTATCTATTATTGCACGAGAGATACTACAATATGCGTCTACTATTGAAGAGGCATACGCCATTGCACAAAAACGCACCTGTTTTGTGTCAGAATCGTTTATGATAGGTTCCACTAAAGACAGGAGAGCTGCCATAATAGAAAAGACGCCCAAAACTACAGCCATTTACTATTCAACTACTTCCCGCATTGTATGCGCCAATCATTTCCAGAGCGAAGCCCTTAAAGACACCAAAATTAATATTGAGAATAAGAACGACAGTACCTCTGTATATAGGCAGCAACGGGTGGAGGAACTACTAACCGGAATTTCTAAAATGGACGAACAGCAAATGGTATCGGTATTAAGAGACCAACTGGGGTATAAGGGAAAGCGGATAGGGATGGGCAATGAAAAGGCCATAAACCAGCTTGTAGCCCACCACGCTATTATTTTTAAGCCCTACAAAAAGCAGGTTTGGATATCTACTTCCCCTTTTCAGGAGGGGCCGTTTATGGCTATTGACCTGGACAAGGTTTTTGAAGAAAGTAAAAACCCGGAGTCGTTCCAAAGCATTTCTGACAAAAGCAGGGAACTGCCTGCCGACAGTTTTTTATATACTCCTTCGTTCGAAAAATTTATATATTACCACCAGACTGCCCTAAAACTAAGCGACTGGCTGGAGGGAGTAAACGACACTGCCGTTTCTGAAGAGGAGGTTAAAAGACTTATAGCGTCGAACCCGCTGTACTTTAACGGGTATGTGTTGGCTGGCGATTACTATGTGAAGAGATCTAACGAAAAGGAGGCTTTAAAATGCTACCAGGAGGCGGTAACCAAAGAATTATCGTCTGTGGCAGATAGAAAGAGAATAGAAGAAAGAATTACTAAATTGCAGAAAAAGAGTTCGGAAGAATGATACTTGGCATAGGTACGGATATAGTAACTACAAAGCGTATAGAAGAGAAAGTTTTAACCAGAGATGGTTTTCGAAAATACGTATTTTCTGAAGAAGAAATTGCCTATTGCGAAAAAGTGAAAAATTGTTTTGAGAGCTACGCCGTACGTTTTGCTGCCAAAGAAGCTTTTTTAAAATGTTTAGGCACGGGCCTGGCAGTCAATGCGGAGTTAAATGAAATTGAGATACAAAATACTACTTCCGGAAAGCCGGAGATAAAGCTTTCTGAAGCGCTTTGCGAAAAGGTGAAAGAGATTTTTGGCGTAAAATACTTTAAGGCGCATGTTTCTTTGTCCCATACCTCTGAAGCCGCCCTTGCTTTTATAATTATAGAAACGGATAGTAATGAACTGGCATGATTTAAATAGTGGTTCTGATAGTAGGAGAATTAAAACGTATCAGGAAGAGAAACTTCAGGCTCTGTTAAACTACTTAAAGAACCGCTCAACGTTTTATTCCAGGTTATTTAAACAAAATAATATTGACATAGCTTCTATAAAAAGACTGGAAGACTTATCTCTGATACCGCCAACAGAGAAGCAGGATTTGCAATTGTACAACAACGATTTTATTTGCGTACCAGAAGATCAAATTATAGATTATGTAACAACTTCTGGAACGTTGGGGGAGCCTATCACCTTTGTGTTAACTGACAATGATTTGGACAGACTGGCTTACAACGAATTTACATCGTTGAGCTACGCAGGAATAACAAGGAAGGATAAAGTGCAATTAACGGTTACCCTGGACCGGCGTTTTATGGCAGGACTGGCCTACTTTTCCGGTTTACGTAAAATAGGGGCGGGCATAGTAAGGGTTGGCCCCGGTAACCCGGAATTGCAATGGGATACTATTTTTAGAATTAAACCAACGGTATTAATTGCGGTGCCTTCATTTATACTTCATTTAATAGAGTTTGCAGAAGAAAAAGGAATAGACTTTAAAGCTTGCAGTGTGCGCAAGATAATATGCATTGGCGACCCCATAAGAAATCAGGATTTTTCGCTAAACGGGTTAAGCCAAAAGATTATTGAGAGCTGGCCCGTTGCGTTGTATTCTACTTATGCCTCTACAGAAATGGGAACAGCCTTTACCGAATGCGAACATGGGCAGGGGGGGCACACCATTCCTGAACTTATACTAGTAGAATGCCTGGATGAGAACAATAAACCAGCGCCAGACGGTATGCCCGGAGAACTGGTAGTTACTCCGCTGGGTATAGAAGGAATGCCTTTGCTGCGTTTTAAAACAGGAGATATTGCCGTAGTGCATAAAGATATCTGCCAATGTGGGCGAAGTTCCTGGCGTGTGGGGCCTATACTGGGCCGCAAAAACCACATGATAAAATATAAGGGCACTACGCTTTACCCCCAGTCGCTTAACGACATTTTAAATGTTATAGATAAAGTGGATAGTTATTTTATTGAGGCATATACCAATGAGTTTGGCAACGATGAGCTTGCGGCAAATATTTATACTACTCAGTTTAGCATTACGCTGGAGAAGGAGATAAAAGACGCCTTTCGCGCAAAACTAAGGGTAACTCCCGTATTAAAGTTCGTATCTAAAGAAGAAGTAGAAAAGGTTAAGTTTTCCAGGGGAGACCGTAAGCCAATCTATTTTGTAGACCGCAGAAATTAATAGTAGTATTGCTTTAAAAAGCTTCTGCTATGGTAATATAAAAATTGCTGGTATGCAGTCCCACGCCATAATCCAGCCGCAAATTCAGTTTTTCCCTGTTATCAATCCTAATCCTCAGTCCCCCTCCGTACGAGGGTTTAAGCCCCAGAACGCTATAGGCGGCTATAGTAGGGGCCACTTCGCCGAATGCCACAAAAGCTACCAGCCCAATCATTTTGTTTAGGTATAGCCTATATTCTGCCTGCATAGCCGCATAATTTTTATCCCTGTACCTGCCGGAGTAATAGCCGCGCATAATATTATCGCTACCCAAAGCTCCCATCTCGTTCCAAACGGTATTTCCGGTAGTAGATAAATCATAAAATTGAAGGGCTACTACATCGCGCCTACTTCTGCTTATTTTTATAAATTTACGCAGGTCTATTTCGTAGGTACTAAACGTATATTGGCTTCCCCAAAGCCGTTCGTGTACGTTGTATTTCAATCGCACCAAATGTCCTTTCACAGAATTATATACATTGTCCCTGGTATCTAAAGAAAGGGCAAAAGTTAGCCCCACTACACGGTAGCCTCTGTAGCCGGCAGGTTGTTCTGTAGTTAATATACCATTAGCCGGTTGTTTAACGTTAAACAGATTAACGTACCTAAAGCCTGCGCCTGCAAATAGTTTTCCTGTTATTCTTCTTAGCAGCGCATGTTCCAACTTTAATTCGTTGTAGGAGATCAGTTCTCTGTTACCTAGCGGCAGTTGGTTGCCCACGCCAAAGTAGTATTGGGGATATTTCTGAAATTTAGAGTACCCCAGCCCCATCCAGTTATCGTGGGCGCTAAATAGCGTGTAGTTCTGCTCTATAATGGTTTGCTTTTGTTGGGTGTAAATTCCAAATAGGTCTACCAGCGAGCTTCGATTGCCCTCTCCTTTAAACCGGAATACGCGGGCAACTGTTAAGCCCACCAGCGCCCTTGTTTCCGGGGTATATCCGGCAAAGGGAGCCCCAACCCAACTGTTCTTGTACAACAAGCTGTCGTTGTCTGTGGGGTTAGAGAAATAATCTCCCAGGTAAACAATCATTGTAGTATCTGCGCCGGAATAATAAAAGTTGATTTTCTTGAAAGACGGAGCGCCGTATTTTCCCCGTACATTATTGGAATACCCATACCGTTCGGAGGGGAGGGCTATAAAAAGATGGTCCAGCTTGCCGTTTTGGTTTTTATCGTGCCAGGTTGCAATGGCGTAGTATCCTTTAGGGACATCGGTGAACTTTATAATCACAATACTGTCGGGGCCTTTCGTGATTATGGTTTGTAAGGGATTGTTTTTAGATAGTAGCGCATTAATGGATTGATTAAATAGTTCTGTTCTAAGCTGTCCCTTGCGGCTGCCTATATTTTTAATTATAACAGTTAGCGTATCGGACGGCGGGGCGGCATATACTAAAGTATAAAAGCAAGTAAGTAGTATAATAGTATATATCCTTAGTAGCATGAGTTATGGTTGTATAATAATACTAAAAACAAATGTTTTTTTTATGAAACCCGTTTATGTATTTTTATATCTAATTGATAATTAATGCTAAATCAATAGCTATTGTATGTGCCAATTGGCATTTGCATGCTCTTAATCTCAATCGGGCAATCTTAAATATACAACCTGTGCGGGTAACACGGGGGAGTTTGTGCTATATAAAAAACTACTAGTTGGGGTAAAATATTACATGGTGAAAAATTTCTGTCTGTTATTCGCCTGTTAATTTTCCTGTTATTCTCTGTAAGTTTCTCTGTTTTAGGGTATGGCTATGTAAGGTTTTTGCCCGTTTGAAGGTTGTGCCAATTGGCACGGAGAGTTTAATCCTGTGGTAGTAGTACAACAAAATTATTAAGCGAAAAGTTTAGCGTTAAAAAAAATAAGTATAGCATAAAAAAGGGTTGCGGTAAGCTTAAAAATTGTAGTTGGTTTTTCTATTGTGAAGGACATCTTCTTAAGGATTCTAAAGGGACATAAAATTCCTCCCCTATTGGCAACTAAGCCTAATTTTTACTACCTTTAAGTAAGCGCTTAACTAGAATGAAAAATCCCTATTTATCCTTACTGGGAACCGCCTGGAAATATGCCCGCAGCGAGCGCAAACGTTTTCTGCTGGTTTACGGTATGTTTTTTTGCGCCAATGTGGTTATAGCCATCAATCCGCTGGTGTACGGCTGGTTTATAGATTCCCTGCAAAAGGATAGCCAACATATACTATCCCATGCCTGGATGTATGTGGGGGCGTTTTTTGTATTGCGTTTTTTGGAATGGTGCTTCCACGGCCCGGCCCGAGTAATGGAGCGTAAACTGGCCTTTAACATAAGCCGCAACTTTCTTGCCGAACTGTTCCACCAGGTATTGCGCCTACCCATCCATTGGCACCAGGACAACCACTCCGGCGCTACTATTAACCGGGTGCGTAAAGGCTATGAGGCGCTTAAAGATTTTTTCCAGAACGGCTTCATCATCCTGCATGCCTTCGGCAAGTTCTTTTTCTCCTTCATTGCCATGCTGTATTTTTCGCCGCTGTTTGGCTCGGTGGCAGTAGTAATAGGCGCGTTTACTATATGGGTGATAATGCAATTTGACAAGCCGTACATAAAGTCCATAAAAGAGATCAACGAAAAAGAGCACATTGTTTCCTCTAACCTGTTTGATAGCCTCTCCAACATAGTTACTGTTATTACCCTACGATTAGAGAAGCGCATTGAGAAAAGTTTTTTAAGTAAGGTGTCGGATGTTTACCCGCCCTTTCTGCGTAACATTACCGTTAACGAATGGAAGTGGTTTACCGCCCAAATGCTGATTGCGCTTATTTATGTGATAATAGTAATAAGCTATGTGTACCAACATTGGCAGCCTGGGGAAACGTTTATGATTGGCGGACTGGCGATGCTACTGCTTTACGTAAACCAGTTTACTAGTGTGTTTAACGACATCGCTTTGCAGTACACCCGCATAGTACAATACAACGCCGATGTGGAAACCGCAACGGTACTTAGCGACGCCTACCGCAAAGAACACCGGCCTGAAACTACCGGCTCGCTCCCGGAAAATTGGAAGGTTGTAGACATACACCATCTTAACTTTGCCCGTTCTAACAGTACTCCGCAAAATAATTTCGGCGGACTTAACGACATAAACCTGCATTTGGAACGGGGCAAGAAGATAGCCCTGATAGGTGAAAGCGGTAGCGGCAAGAGTACCCTGCTTGCTATACTACGGGGGCTTTACAATACAGAACCCGGCACTCTTGTAAGTGTAGATACTAAAGAGGAAGACTTTGCCAACATCCCCGAAACGGTTACGCTTTTCCCGCAGGATCCGGAGATATTTGAGAATACTATTTTATATAACATAACCCTTGGGCTGCCCTTTGAAGAAGAGGAGGTGATGAAGGTATGCGAGGTAGCGCAGTTTGCTGAGGTGGTAAAGCAATTGCCGCACGGGTTAAATTCCCACATACAGGAGAAGGGGGTAAACCTTTCGGGCGGGCAAAAGCAACGACTGGCTTTGGCAAGGGGAATACTATCTGCCCGAACAAGTAATATTGTACTACTAGACGAACCCACCAGCAGCGTAGACCCTAAAACCGAAGTGTTTATTTACGAAAAGTTGTTCGATAGTTTTGCAGATAAGGCCATAGTGTCCTCATTACATAGATTACACCTGCTTAACCGGTTCGACTATATTTACATCATGGAAAACGGCAGAATTGCAGATGAGGGAACTTTTAAACACCTGAGGGCAAGCAGTCCTATCTTCCAAAAGCTATGGGAACATCAGGAGGATAAGGAGGGATTACTATTGAACTAAACCCGCTAAATCCGATTCTATGGATTTTTGAGTTTCCTCTGTAATGCGCCCTACTTCTTTGCCGTCTTTAAGCAATATAAATACGGGTATTTGAGTAATCTTGTACTGTATTTCCAGTT